>Ga0307518_10001488_pt1 | contig 17377 bp, 26 predicted proteins | sample 25_EM_MG_FD_203889 | JGI IMG/M metagenome (GOLD analysis project Ga0307518, IMG submission 203889) | Populus trichocarpa ectomycorrhiza microbial communities from riparian zone in the Pacific Northwest, United States - 25_EM | ecosystem: Host-associated > Plants > Roots > Unclassified | place...
AGTTATTGTGTGTCGTCCCAGCTTTAGTTCAGGAATCAGAAATAAAAACATCATCTAGCTAGTTATGTAGAACATGATCGTCCCGGCTTTAGTTCAGGAATCAGAAATAAAAACATCATCTAGCTAGTTATGTAGAACATGATCGACCATGTTAAATCACCCCAGATTGCCTTGATGAATAACTGTGAAAGTGTTTTGATTCATAGCTGTGAAATATTAACAATTCACGTTGGGTATCCGTTGCACGGTTCTTCTTTGAGTTCCCTTCTTTATCCTAATAGCATTTCTACTACTTGATAGCTATTTTCCAAAGCAGTCAGGTACTTTAGGTCCAGCCTATTATCAAAAGTCAGACTTTTTATGGGGCAGCAAATCTGATTATTTTAAAAGAATCATTGTGGCTGTAATGTCACTCCAACTTTTATTGTCTTGGAATGATCATGCCTTATAATATTACTTTGGTAACCTTTACCAGACCAATGTTTTACTAATGAAAGATTTTGTTGATCAGGTATATGAACGTATTAAAGCCCCGCTGCTTACCCTAGTGAGTTCTGGAAGTCCAGAGCAATCATATGCTGTTTTAAGCCACCTCCATCTCTTGGTGATGCGTGCACCATATGTATTTTCCTCAGACTACAAACACTTCTATTGCCAGTACAATGAGCCATCTTATGTCAAAAAGCTGAAGCTTGAAATGTTGACTGCAGTTGCAAATGAGAGCAGTACTTATGAAATTGGTGAGTGTAAATTTTCAGTGTCATTTTGCAGCCTATGTGGCAAGATTTGAATGGGCAATTCTATATTCTTTCCACATGTTTGACTGATGCATGTCCTCATTGAGTCAATTTCAGTGACCGAGCTGTGTGAATATGCTGCCAATGTTGATATTCCTATTGCAAGAGAGTCAATTCGGGCCGTTGGAAAAATAGCACTGCAGCAGTATGATGTGAATGCTATTGTTGATAGGCTTCTTCAGTTTCTGGAAATGGAAAAGGACTATGTGACTGCTGAAGCTCTGGTAAGAAACTAATCTTCGGAGGTTCAATTATCCAATGTTAAGACTATAAACACCTGCATACTGCTTTATAGATTCCTTGAGAAAATACATAATGCAGTCAAATAAACAGCTATCCCTTGTTTGACTTTAACTATGAGCATCAGATTTACATGCTGGGTTTTGATATTCAGGTTCTTGTTAAAGATCTTCTAAGGAAATACCCTCAGTGGAGTCATGATTGCATTGCAGTTGTTGGGAATATCAGCAGCCAGAATGTTCAAGAACCGAAGGCCAAAGCTGCTCTTATATGGATGCTAGGGGAATATTCTCAAGACATGAGTGATGCTCCTTATATCCTAGAGAATTTAACTGAGAATTGGGATGAAGAGCATTCTGCAGAGGTAATTAAATTTGCTCAAGTTATCCTTGGCTTGCTGTGTTTTTTCCCCTTGTCTTCACACACGTCTTTGGCTAAGTGATCTTAGCATCTGGCATTTGTTTTTCTCATTGGACATGAGATTTTTCATTATACAGAACAAGGGGCATGATTTGCCTAATCTTCCACATCCATGGCTGTGATTGAGTTTGTCTGGCTTTTGCTCATAGCAAAACATTTTCATTAGAATAACAAAATACTGTTCACCATGTAAGTAATGAGTTATCAAATTGTGCAGGTCCGTTTACATCTTCTCACGGCAGTAATGAAGTGTTTTTTCAAGAGGCCACCTGAGACTCAGAAAGCATTAGGAGCTGCATTGGCTTCAGGTCTTGCTGATTTTCACCAGGTGTGGGTTGATCAGTATTTCACCCTCCCAATTTTTGTTTTTTATGGATCAACCTGTTTTGTTTATCTTAGTTTTAATAATAGTTAGTTTTTATTCAAATATTCAATTTAATTCACATTTGGCTGCAGGATGTTCATGACAGGGCCTTGTTCTACTACAGGTTATTGCAACACAATGTAACAGTTGCAGAACGTGTTGTGAATCCTCCAAAGCAAGCTGTTTCTGTCTTTGCTGATACTCAGAGCAGTGAAGTCAAAGACCGCATTTTTGATGAATTTAATAGCCTCTCTGTTGTGTACCAGAAGGTAACTGCTGTTTGGTACCCTTGGTACTTAATTAACTCATCCTTACTTCTTGGTTACCCATTGCCATTATCCTTTAGAATTGTTTTGAAGTTTTTGTTGGGGGGGGGGGGGGGTGGGGGGCACCTGAAAGAAGGTCTAGAGATCAGAAAGAAGAAATAGGTTTAGAGGAGTAGGCTGGTGTCAGACTGATACTCAAAACACACGTTCAGATTGTGCCAGAGTCATTAAGAATCAAGAAAGCAGTTCTTGTAACAATCTAACAGCACCTCAACAACGTAACAAACCTTCCTACTAGTATATTCTAGCTTTTTTTATTGTCAAAAAGATATTGAATTGTGCTCGATTGAAATCACTTCAACAAAATTTTGTTCCACTAGTTACAACCCACATGCATTATTACCATCCTCATATTTCTGCTTTTGGCCGGTATCTCTGTAGAACAGCTGAAATTGTTTCAAGATATGTTCTGAATTAACTGACATTAAAAAAATCTTGCAGCCCTCATACATGTTCACTGATAAGGAACACCGAGGACCATTTGAGTTTTCAGATGAGCTGGGCAATTTAGCTATCAGGACAGAATCTGATGTTCCAGTTCATGTAGTCGAGGCAAATGACAAGGATCTGCTTCTAGGTACTTCCGAGAAGGAAGAAAGCAGAGGTTCTGGTACCAATGGTTCTGCATACACAGCTCCTTTATATGACACTTCATTGCTATCTACTGCTACACAAGTACAACCAGAGTTGCCAATTTCAAACCCTGCAGCAGCTGGCCTGAGTCCACAATCTAGCTTGGCCATTGATGATCTACTTGGTTTAGGTCTACCTGCAGCTCCTGCTCCTACACCTGCTCCTTCACCTCCTTCTTTGAAGCTTAATGCCGGAGCTGTCCTTGATCCTGGCACTTTTCAGCAAAAATGGCGTCAACTACCAATATGTTTATCAGAGGTTTGCTTTATGTTTATGAAAATGCTTGAATTCATTTTTCTGTCTCCAGCTCCGAGTATAAGTCAAGACTTGTGGGGTAAAAGTTGTGGTATTGAAACTTATGGATAGAATGAGATAGCTTTCTGATTCATTATGCGTAGGCTTACTTATTTACAGTTAGCTTACTTATTTACAGTTAGCCCCACTGGACTTGCACTCATCTTTGTGATGGATCGATCATTGTTACAGGAACTCTCTGTAAGTCCTCAAGGAGCTGCAGCATTAACAACACCTCAGGCCCTTCTCTGGCATATGCAAGGCCATTCCATCCAATGTATTGCATCTGGCGGTCAATCACCCAACTTGAAGTTTTTCTTCTTTGCTCAAAAAGCAGAAGAGTCATCGATCTTTCTTATAGAGTGTAAAATCAACACATCATCAGCTAAAACACAAATAACTATCAAAGCTGATGATCAGAGCATGTCTCAAGCATTCTCTACTTTGTTCCAGTCAGCATTGTCCAGGTTTGGCACATCATGAATGTCCACAGTTTTTTCACTCGAGCTCCCAGTAGGTAGGGCTTTTTTTTTCTTGTTTCTGCAAGGAAGATTGAAAAGTGAAAAATGAAATAATGAGGAGAAAAAAAAAATTATTGGACTGCTGTAGATGAGTGTACAATGAGATCGAAAACAAAGAGTTCTTCCTTTTTGATTTTTCTTGTCACATATTTTTGTTTGCTTAAACTCCATTTCAGTTGCTCAACATTTTATAGAACCATGGTAATTGTTGTATTGATTGTGTTACTGGGTTGCCCTTTTCTTTTTCACTCCGATGTGATTGAGCTTCCATAGGGTTTTTTTTTGTGTAAGAAGCAAATTAGGGACAAAAGTCATTGTAATTTCTGGGTGCCTGTTAACATCGTGAAGCTATTCTTTGTGATCAAGATGTGTCTGTAATCTTAGTTGCCACTGTAGTCTCCCCCTCCCCCTCCCTTGAGCAATCCTAAACTGGTGGCCCCTGGAATGAGGGTAGACAAGAATGTGGGGTGGGAACGGAACCATGGAATGGAGCCAGCTTTGGACCTAGCATTCCTTGTTTGGCAATAGCTGTTTGTTAAGATATAGTTAGAAAGAAAAAACCAGTCTGGTATGGTTTTTGTTGGCAACCACCGTATTCTGAGTTCTGACCGGTGACTACTGAGCAGGGCAGGTCAAGCTTGAATTTATCATATGGTTATTTTGCAGCATGATATTAATGAGAGTTTATTCAAACTAATTTAACAATAATGTGAGGTCTTAATTTTCGCTCTTTATAACATAAAAACACAAATAATCTTCTAAGCCAAATATCAAAGAGCAATGACAAGAGCTGCCACCTCTACACATTCCTTTCCGATCATATCATGCACAAACTATGGAATAAAATCCAGCTCAAAGAAATGATTTTATTTTTTCATAGATATTCTAAACATCATGAAAATGCTAAAATACTTCATTTTAGCTCACGCATTACACGTATATGCTGTAAATGCTGCCAAACGATGATGGTGGCGATAGATTTGTTTTTGGTTCTGTAAGGTATTCCCGACAATTATTTAGAATTAATTCTTCAAGGTTCTGCCGGACATTCTTGCATGAGAGTGTGGTTGTAGTTATTTTTTAAAATATTTTTGTATTGAAATAAATTAAAATAATATTTTTTTATCTTTAATTTTTTTTGATATCAGCACATCGAAACGATTTAAAATATACAAAAAATTAATTTTTAATAAAAATTAATTTTTTTAAAAACACGGGTACAACTACACTTTCAAACACTAACTACTTTTTCCAATTTTTTTTGCTGCATTTATAAATGATTAGAGGCTATTCCACTCAGGACAGCCTGTGAGATAAATTAAGTACTTGGTACTTAATAAGTAAAAAAAAAAAAACGAATAAAAATTAAAAATTAATATAAAAGTTATTTTTATTAATTCTTTATTGAATAAAATTGTTAATACATACACACAAGATTATTTAGTGAGTACTTCGGTAGTACGTAGGGATGAGCAAAAAAACTGAAAAACCGATTAAACCGAAAAAAAAATAACTGAAAAAACCGAACCGAAAAAAAAACCGTTTAAACTGATTAAAATTTTGAAAAAACCAACCAGTTCGGTTCGGTTTCGGTTTTATAAGCAAAAAACCAAATCGAACTGAAACCGAAAAAAACCGAGCCAAACCGGAAAACCGAGCCAAACCGAAAAACCGAGCCAAAACCATAAAAAACCGAGAAAACCGAGCCAAAACCGGAAAACCTGAGCCAAACCGGTTTGAACCGGTTTTTTCCCTAAAAAACCAAACCGAACCGAAACCGGTCGGTTTGACCCGGTTTTGGTTTTTTTTAAAATTTTTTTTTTGATTTGGTTATTTTTTTTGATAAAAACTGAACCAAACCGAAAATAATCAGCCCTAGTAGTACGTTTAATTGTAATATATTTTCCTGAACTTAAATAAAATAATATCTCTAAAAAAAAACCTTGATTTTACATCCTAAAGTTTTAATTTTTTTTTAATTTGCCATTTTTATTAGGATTCTATTAATAAAATAATGAAACAACCCATAACATTCTTCTGACTCCTCTCTCTTTCTATGCTAATAAAAAGTATTAAAGTATTCAAACTTATGAGGTAACTTACGAGGGTATAGTTTACTGGTTAATTTAATTTTTTAAAATTATCAATTTAATTTTTATAAATTTTATGATTATTACTGAATCATTAATTTTAAAATTTATAGAATTAATCAAGATACATGTAAATTGATCTGAACACTCATGTTAATTAAAAAAAAAAATTAAAGTACATCAACCACCTAAATCGAAAGAAAGAGAAATCAAGAGGATTTTTAAGATTTCCTGTCAATTTCTATTATACAGGAATAAATTCAAGAAATCTTAAAGTTTAGCGTGCAAAATCAGAATTTATTTTTGTTAAACAAAATATTTATTTCAGGGATATTTTACAATTTAGCGTAACAGTATAAAAAATGTGGGAGTACTTGAATACCCGTAGGTGTAAATAAACCACACGTCACGCATCAACGACATGTCGTCTACTGTTAACTCTACTGGGACTGCAAAATACAAGTACTTTGGCAACTTGAACCTGAGAAATAATGTAGAAACCATGGCGTTGGTACTCAGGGGAGTTCCATCATTAGCTAAACGAGGTTCAAGAATCCCTCAAATTATTCAATTATTATTTCCAATTCCATTCCAAGCCCAGCACTCCTTTTCCACCGCTTCTTCTTCTGATCCTCTTCTTTCAAAGTTGCTTCAAACACCAACCTCCAAAATCATAATTACACTTGATTCAGACCACAGTTTTAATCTCAAAAGTTCTCAACTTTCATGGGATCCTCTCATTACCAATCTCAGATCTTCCTCTCCTGAGAAAGCACACTTGGTGATTACTCTCACTTTCTCTTTTCATTTTTTTTCTTGTCTTCTTGTAAAATGTAAGAAATGACAGGTGAGAAAGAAAAACAGTGGAAATGGGAATATGGGTTTTTCTTGTTTTTTTTTTGGTAGAGAAAAATGAGTGATTGGTTCTGTTCTTGGGTCGTATAGCAAGCTCAAGAAGAATTAAAGACTAAAGAGTAGAGAAATACAAAAAAGTTTGGTTATTTCTTTTATATAAAGTCAAAGAATTTGAGCTTGATTAAATGGTTAAGTATCATAATATTCAATTTGTCGTTGAAATTTTGACTGATGGTTTTAAAGAAATTCATTTTTGGAAGAGTTTGGAATTTCTTTTAGAATTATTTTTCGTAAAGTTCAGCTTATTACAGAACTGAAAGTTTGGTTGAATTGAGTTGTTAAGAGTTATAAAGTTATGATTTTTGCTCAATTTCTTTAGTAGATAAAGGAGAGGTTGCTTATTTTTTTCTTTTTTGTTTGATTAATCAGGTTTTAGAATGGAGATTGGGGAGAATGCTTGATGATAATGAGATAGATCATGATGAATACTCCAGTTTAATATCTCTTTGTGGAAAGATTCAAAATGTGTCGCTTGCAATGCACGTGTTTGCTTCGATGGAGGCTCGTGGAATTAAACCCACAACTTCAGTTTTCAATTCTCTTTTATATGCTTGCTTGTTATCAAGCAATGTGATAACAGCTCTTAGCTTGTTCGAGATAATGGAGAATTCCGAGAGCTATAAACCTAATTCTGAAACTTATGACAAGTTTGTAGCAGGGTTTTCGAATTTAAGAGATGTTAATAAAATGCAAGCATGGTTTGTGGGGAAAAGGGCTGCTGGTTTCTCTGCTAGTTTACAAAACTATGAGTGTCTTATTTCTGGTTGTGTTAAGGCTAGAGATTTTGATACTGCTGATAGACTATATGAAGAGATGATGTCCTTGGGAATTATGCCTAGTTTACACATAATGGAATGGGTGCTGGAAGGGCATTGCAAACGGGGAAGCTGTGATAAAGTTAAAGAGTTTTTAAATTTTTTGCTGGAATGTAAGTTTGAGATCAATGGGAATATGATTGAAAATGTTGTCAGGCTGTATTCTGAGCTTGGGAAAGTGGATGAAATGGAGATGCTACTCGAAATGTTAATGGAGTTCAATCAGGTTGGTGAAGCATTATTGCAGCTGCACTGTGGGATTATAAGATTCTACGCCATGCTGGATAAGTTGGATGATGTTGAATTCTCTGTTGGGAGGATGATGAGTCAGGGGATGTCATTTAAAAGTCCAAGTGATGTTGAGAAGGTTATCTCTTCCTACTTCAGGCAAGAGGCTTATGAGAGGCTAGACTTGTTTCTGGAACATATTAAGAGCTACTATAAGCTCACTAGATCAACTTATGATTTGTTAGTTGCTGGTTACAGAAGAGTTGGATTGATGGAGAAATTGAATTTACTGATGGAGGATATGAAATTGGCAGGAGTATAGTGTCCTGGCTTTTGATGCTAAGCTCTAACAAATTCAGATGGGCTCTGTTAAGCTGTTAACTTGGTAGGATATTACAGGCTCAATTGAATGATGAAGTCTATTTAGCACTGAAGTTTCAAGGGTTGAATTTGCCAAAACAGGTTCGCAAGATGTGATTTAAGGATATGCTGTTGGCATATGAGATCCTCTAATAGGTTGACATTAATTAGTTCCTCCATTTTCTGAAGATTGATGCCGAGTAGCCTCCTGGAGAAACCCGAGTAGTTCGGTGGATTCCATTTATGCTCTTGCATTCAGTGGACCATGCCTGCACTATTTTTTTTTAAACTCAAGCCATGGAGTGAGATATATAATCAGATAACACTCTCTAAAACCTTTTTCTTGGAAGACGAGGTTTTTCTTTACAGATTAATGGTTGTGTCCCCTGCTTACGCTGCCATTTTAATCGGCAAATCTCTGCCATATGTTGTTATCTGAGAGGAATTTAAGCATGGTTGCTCGACTTTGTTTATGTTCACAGTTTGATATTATACCAATCAAATTACAATAGGATTGTACTTCCCAGTTCCCATTGTCTAGCATCTTATTCATGTGAACAAGTGTTCTAATGGGGCATGACCATGACCATACGCAAAAGACAACGAGTTATATGGTGGCTAGCTGCCTAGAGCTAATAGTCTACAAAAGCACAAAAGTTTTTGTATTTTACACAAAAACTACTAGCCCCACAGTGGCTAGGACCATTATACAGATCAGACCTTCTCGAGTGTTAACTCTTGTTTTGTTTGATAGGTGTTGGAGTTTGTGACTAAAACTAACTGCTGCCCGGATTGCTGCTCATAAATTAGTTGTTCACGAGCAGGATTCTAACTGCAACTGTCAGTATAATAATAAAACTGAACAACACTTCTGCGCTTAACCATTTGATTAGAGAAATTCACCACATAAAGGAATACAGCTATGAATCCCACTAACTAAATTGTGGGTTGATTGATCTACTATATTGCATGCTATGTACTAAAAGAGACGTCCACTAATATTCCAAGGGATAAAGTTTTATAATGTCATCAACACCATTAGAGTCACCGGCACCGGTGGATTCTCCGGCGGCCACTTCACAGCCTTTGCCACCATCACAACCACCAGCAGGGATGGATAATACTAGTCCACCAACAATCCCGCAAATAGCACCATTTGCTTCCCCACCATCTCCTGTGGTGGTGGTGTTGCCACCTGCAATCCCTCCTGTTTCCAATCCAACACCTCCTCCGCTGACTCCAGTCCTATCGCCACCACCAATGACAATTCCAGTTTTATCACCCCCAGTTGCCTCAACACCACCACCTGTGGAGCTAGCTCCACCACCCGAGGCTTCTACCAATCCTATAATTCCAGTACCTCCTCCAACATTGCTTCCTGAGCCTCAAATACCATCAGTTACTTCTCCACCACCATTGCCAACGAGACCATCACTACCCCAACCACCACTACCTTCTCCTCCTCTGCCAACAAGTCCACCATCTCAGCAACCATCAACTTCTTGGCCACCTCCATCTCCACCAAAACCTGCTCCTCCAGCTCCAGCAACACCGACACCCATTATGCCTCCTCTGACAAGGCCTAGTTACCCACCAGCACCACCATCACTCGCATTGACGCCACCTCCACCACTACCCACATCTATGGTATCTTCACCTCCATCACTCGCATTGACGCCACCTCCACCTCCACCACCACCCAAATCTATGGTATCTTCACCACCATTACTCCCATTAGCAAAAGGAAGTCTGCCCATGAGCTCAAAACAGTTTCATATATCAACAGGGCTCGTTGTTGCATGTGCTTTTGGTGGGGTGTTTTTGCTACTTGTGCTTGGCCTTTTATTTATCTGTTGCAAAGATAAGAGAAGGAGAAACCACAGCACCCAAGAGCATTACAATACATCAAAAATCTTGGCCCCAACAGGTAAAGATTTAAAACTGGCTCACCAATACTTCGCAATTAGCCCTTTCTCTTCCTTGAAATTAATTTTCAGAATCAATAGAAATGCTAAGAATTCACGATATTCCCAATTTATTGCATGAGTCCTTTAAAGGGTATATGATCTGGTTTACTAACCAGTCCTTTTGTTTGCATTCCTAGATAACAATAAAAATGCTCACGTCCACCATTCTGAAATGAAGTGTTTTCAGTCAGGGGATTGTGTTATCACTGTGCAAACAAAGACCTTTCTGCCATCTCCTTCAACCAGCAACACACGTTCTCGTTCCATAAATTCACCATGGACTGCGAATGCATTGCCACATCAAGGTCCTCCTGATGTTGCCATCAGTTTTTCGAATGGAACTTGCACATATGATGAACTAGTGGTTGCCACTAATGGATTCTCAGATGCCAACCTTCTTGGACAAGGTGGTTTTGGCTATGTTCACAAGGGGTTCTTTCCTTGCGGGAAGGAAATTGCAGTTAAGCAGCTGAAGGAGGGAAGTAATCAGGGTGAGCGCGAGTTTCAGGCAGAAGTTGAGATCATTAGTCGGGTGCATCATAAACATCTTGTTTCATTGGTAGGATATTGCATTAATGGTTCTGCTAGACTGCTTGTTTATGAGTTTGTTTCAAACAACACTTTGGAGTTTCACTTGCACGGTAAGATTTCGATCTAATCAACACTTTATTACAAAAATGGATCTGATATGCGAGTTATTTCATTGTTAGATGTTCATTGTAAGAATTGCACATTGCAGGAACTGGGCAGCCTGTTCTAGAGTGGGAAACCAGATTGAAAATTGCTATAGGGTCTGCAAAAGGACTAGCATATCTGCATGAAGATTGTAAGTTTTCTTGGATGCTCTCTTCTTCTGATCTCCCCCAACCCAGCCACCCTCCCTTCGCCTCAGCATTTTTTTTTTCTATATTGAATTGCTTTATCTTCAAAGGAATAAATTTGAGTAATAGATAGTATAAAGGGAGCATTACCAGATTTTGGAGTTGTTTATGAATGCTGCCCATTCTTCCGAATGAACAGGGGGGAGTTATCTCAGAGTAAAAATATTTCGAGTTCATAAGGAATTTTTATATCTGTAAAATGCTGCCTTTTAAAAAAAATAAAAAATCAATAATTTGAACATCCTTATGCTTGTGAATACTGACATTTTCCAATGAAATATTCCTGCATGCAGGTCATCCGAAAATCATTCATCGCGATATCAAGGCATCCAATATTCTCCTTGATCATAATTTTGAGGCAAAGGTAGGACTTCTAATTCTTATTTCATCATTCTTTTGGTTCATGATATTTAGCTTTCAAGCTCACCTATGAACTATTCTAGGTTACTACTATATTATTCTAAGTACTTCATGGAACATCTCATGGGCACTTGAGTTCAAGACCACCTTTGATTAAGTGATCCCACTTGTTTCATATTTCTAGATAAATAGTTTAGACCTGGTCCTATTATAGTCATGGTTCCATAGGGTAAGAAATGAGATCCTTTCATCATCTTGTCTAATGATATTTGAGGTAAAGAATAAGAATCTTCTTGCACATACTAATAGATTAATGCTTTCATATTTTGTTCAGGTTTCTGACTTTGGACTTGCCAAAAGTTTTTCTGATGCCAGTGCTAGCAGCACTCACATTTCCACCAGAGTGGTGGGGACTTTTGGGTATGGCCATGTATTCTCTTCAGATATTTTTGTTTGTTTGGGATGAGTTTTGGCCATTTTCTTTGCATTTTCTATGTGATTTTTGTATTTAATTTCTATTGTTATCAGTTAAGCTGGCTTCCGCATGCTTTTGTCTGAGTGTTCAACTATATTGGTTCGGTTCTACACTAGTTTGTCCAAAGCCTAGAACTCCATTTGCTAGTAGGCAAACCATTCTCTTTAAAAAAAAAAATCATTTTGCTTTGAATGCACTGCTGGTTTGCAGGTCATACTAAATTGTCTCTGCTCTCTTTGAAATTTTTTAGTGTGCATTACTAAACCTTGCATTTTCTTCCTCAACCTCAACACTAATGCTTGCTATGGTTTCAGCTACATGGCTCCAGAGTATGCATTAAGTGGCAAGCTAACAGATAAATCAGACGTCTATTCCTATGGAGTTGTGCTTTTGGAGCTAATAACTGGGCATCCACCTATCAGTCCCGCAGAATCGGTAATGAATGAAAGCTTGGTTGCCTGGGTGAGTTCCCTTCTACATGGCTTTTGAATCTTCTTTTCAATTTCTGGACATGCCCGTTGGTTTATGTAAGCTTGACTCTGACATCACCTTGTGGAAACTCCCTCCCACTATACTGGTGTTCCAGGCTAGGCCTTTACTCACTCAAGCTCTGGAAGATGGCAATTTTGAAGCTCTTCTCGATCCACGACTAGGGACTCGGTATAATAACAGTGAGATGGCTAGCATGGTTGCTTGTGCTGCTGCTTGTGTGCACCCTTCATCCTGGATCCGACCACGAATGAGCCAGGTAACTTCTTTGCCTTATCCTGTTCAATATAAGAATTACCTCTGGCCAGTCACAAATGTAAGTTTGTGCATAAAATGCCCTCCTCGTGAGTCCACAACCCACATGAAATCGATCAAAAAAATTATGGTCACGGATGACTTATCATTTAACGATTGTTCTATACTTGCTATGCCAAACTTTATTGAGCTGTGATGCTTCTCGAAACGTAAAAAATGTTGTTTCATATCAAACAGATTGTTCATGCTTTGGAAGGCGGAATGTCTGCACAGGATCTCAATGCAGGAATATTCAGGCCAAGAAATAACACACTATATGGTTCTTCAATAAGTTCAAGTTCCAGTACCTACCAATACAAGGAGAACATGAAGAGTTTCAACATGGCAAGGGGCAGTACGCAGGATGGCATCAGTGGGAACACTGGAACCACCAGCGAGTATGGTCTTAACCCATCTAGCTCAAGTAGCGAGGCTAGCAGCAGATAACCAAATTATTAGAGAGAGTTTTGATGACTAATGTAACGCCCTTTTTCTTTCTTGATTCTCTACCAGTCACGCTTTTAGAGGAAAATCGTGTTAGCTTCATTGCTTTACATACAGCTTACTACTGGAATGTACATACAGATTACTGATACACATGTTCTTTACGAGTCTGGGCATGAACAATTAGAAGAATGAGGTTGTCGTTCAAGTCATGTACGGTTCGGTCACTTTCGAACGCCACCAAGTATTGTTACAGGTAAGAAGAAACCTGGAAAGCAAGATATAATCAAGTGTATCAAATACACTTTCGAGCAATGCTTCATTAGGTACTTGTGACTTTTCTTCAAAAGTTCGGTCTCCAGAAACATGTTGGGATTAGAAATGAGAATCCATTCCATCAAACACTAGAATCGGTTGGTCCTGTTTTTCACAAGTTACAAATGTTAATTTACAGAAGACCCCAGAAGTAGGGAAGACTCCAGCAATGCAAATAGAATCCCATCAGCATCTGTTTCTAAAGATTTCATACCTCGTAAAATCACCAAACCACTAACCAAAAAAGTGCCAATGATGTCTTTGATTTTAAGAAATAAAAAAGACAGGGTTGGGAAAACAATCAATATAAGCTTCCTTGTATTCGAAGCAAAAACTGCACAGCAAAAGAGTAATCCTATGACTTGTCTGAATGGCTCGCATGAAAATTTGAAGTTGCCGATTAAGCCTTATTTACTTTTTTTGAAACCCTTTTCTCTTACCTGTACACCCACTATGATTACTATGCCTCGGAATGAAACATTAAGAACTTGAAGACAAGAAATCATCCACCTAGATCTTTTTGCTCCTTGGAAGGGAGAAGAGATATCAACCATTGCTTCCAAGGAGCATCCTCTTGCTACTCAAGCCATGACAGAAAACAACTATCCAACAAGCAGAAGAAGTTGACATACAAGAGTTGATACCTCACAGGTACAAATCGGAAATTCGCAACTCGAACAATTGGCCGTATACCTCCTTCCAAAACAAAAGCTGGTATCAAGTCCCTCTTCAAATCTTTCCTGATTTGGGGAACGCTCTTTCCAGTGGCAAAACCCATGTAACTGAAAAATACAAGCAGATCCAGTGGTCCAAAGAGGAACCCATCAATTGCTACTTTAGCACCAACAAACCGCAAGGAATTTGGACGCATTAGAAGTCGTGATCTAATAAATCGGCAACCCTTCATACCTGCAACAGTTTAACAAGAAGCACATGACATATGACTTACACACCTCTGCGGAAGAGTACTATATGCAGTCCCATCAATTAAAAATCTTTTGACAGTAGCAGTGAAGTGCTAACTCCAGGATCCACGATTTTCAAGATAAAATTTTCTGAAAATAACTTCCATTCAAATTTGAAATGACTTGTATACATGAAAATGAGAGAAAACACTTACTAGAAGTGGCCAAAAGGACAAAAACTTGAGACATGCCCATTTCCAAAACAAGGCAAAATATCCAAAAACAGATGGAAAAAAAAACACCATCAAATAAAAAAAAAGGATTTTCTTGAATGACAGGTTATTATGCTAATAAATACCTTGATTTGATGATATTTCTTGGCTGTATGGTGAGCGATGGATTTTGCAGCTATATCACCAAATCCCCAAATAAACCCTGAGCTAATCACTTGTTTCTTAACTGGATGCACAGCCAAGCAATTTTGGTACCATTTCCACAACTCCAACATTTCTCTCTAATTATATTTTTTTAGTTTAACGTGGATGTCCGGGTTAGTTTGCACGCATCTCAACTGATTCCACGAACCCTGAAGTTAACGACCATGTAAGTCTTTAGTAGTTATCATATGAGCAACCACATGGCTCGAACCTGAAATCACACAGAGAAAGCAAATCTTATAATTCCAAGTTCTTACCATTGACCACCAACTAAATGGTATTTCTCCCTAATTTTTAGTTATAAAGTTGGAAGCTTTTCTCATTCTCTTGTTTTTCTTTCCCATGGTTTCCGGGGAAATGAGATGAGGTTGGCTATTTTCCGGGAAAGGAAGATAATGACCTTGTTCTTGCATTATGTGATTGTGCTATTGTTCTAGTCGACTGCCTTTGCTTAGGAGTTAGGGAACGTTAACGCTGTCACTGTCAAGAACGTTAAATAAAATTTTCTTTTATTTTCCTTTCTTTGCTCTCGTATTCTTAGTATTGTTCTTCTTAGTTCTTAGTCTTTTTTTCCACTTGCCAAAATTTTCTGTTTCAAGCGCACGTCCAAACTCCTCGAAATACCCCCATTTCCAGTTCTTCTCGAAAGCAATCCTAATCAATTTGGCAAGTAATTCACTTAACAACCCTGGGGTCCACTGGTGGGGCTGCTCATCCACCAGGAGTTCCCGGCAAAAGGCGACCCAGCTTCTCCTGAGAAGGAAACTTGGCGGATCCACTGGTGGGGCTGCTCATCCACCAGGACTTGGTGAAATCTCCCTCCCAGGATAAAGCAATGCCCAAAAACCCAAACCAGGTACATTTTCTAGTTTCTTCTCTTTCAACATCTTATGAGCCGAGAATAAACACATGGATATTGCTGTGAGGAGCTGCTACCGTGGGTTTTGAAGGGAGGCTATCGGTGGTGGTGACAGTTGAAATGAAGGAGGCTGGTTTGGGAGGTTGTGCTTTGCACCGAGAGGGAGATGAGAGATATGAGTGGGAGTTGGTACGCTATTTTTTGGTAATGGGTCTGCTGCCTGGGCAGCCTGCTTCTAGCCGAGATGGACACTGGAGGAGAGAGGGTTGCTTGTATTTGTTTTCAACAGAGGAGGGATGAGGGTGACATTGGTTTAGAAAATCAAAAAGCCAATGTAGCTTCGAGTCTACAGTTTCCAGTGATACGCAAATGGGTTCGGTTTCCAGTGCAAGTAGGTGTTGCCTGCACGGGAGAATTTGATAAAGAGAATTTTTGCTAGAACCTCCAACAAAAATCAAACAGGAACAGCCACTATCAAGAACCGATCATGCTATTTGAAGTTCAGCCTGAGAAATCGACCATCTTGCTTGTTGCTGAAGCATGGCATGCTACTGGAATGGCACAAGAGGCAAGTAGAATTCTTGTTACGATAAACAGAAAGGAAATGACCAGTCAAAAAGAGACAGTGGAAAAACAAATACCAGTAGGAAACCTAGAGAAACCGCACCGAAATCAAACAGCAGGTGTCCTGTATTCCAATATCTTGCAGATACCAAGTACAGTTACAAGTGACCATAAAGGGTCTCCTGCAACTCTTAGAAAAGGCAGGATGGTGTTGAGAGAGGATGGTTTTCCAGTGGAGTGCTCATGGCTTGCCACAAGAAACATGTCTCTTTCTCATAGTTGTAAATTTGGGTCAAGGTTACCAGTTATTTGCCTCAAGCACAGCCTGGTCTGTATGGCCAGCTTGCAGTCCTGTACAGCGGTGTTCTTGAACTGGAGGAAAGCCAAATACTGTTTTTGTTTATCATGGCCGTCCTTTCTTCATGATGATTTTCATTAAATCATCAAATAACAATTATTAAACAGGAAAAGGGAAAGCTGCTATGTTATGTTATTTGATCAGTTTAAATTCTATACAATTCACAAATCTCCAACATATAAAGAATTAATATACAAATTACATCATGGATTCAAGAATCTTCCTCCAATCCCAGGTTATCTACAATTTAACAAAAAGAAGGTCAAAAGTTTCTGAAGATAGTAATTGAAAAACTACTTGCAGATACCTTTACAAGGCAAAAAGTCCAAAAACAGCTCCAGAAGCTCCAACATAAACTGCATTTCTGGGAAAAACTAACCATGAAACAAGATTTCCTCCAACACCTGTAAGAATACAAGAGAGACACAATGCAAAGTTTCCTTCCTCTTCTTCAACAAGCTTCCCTGTTCATAGAAAATTGTGAGGCTGTGTATGCAAACATTTGGACTATTTTCTATCATCACAATTACAGCCATCAAGTCTCAACTAGTCAATGAATCCAGGCCAAACCCAACCACAACCCAGAAGATTTCGTTTACTGTCAAACTTTTAGACTAGTTAAGCTACTAGCTAGCAATAGTATCCCTTTTGGTAGTTACTACACAAGTTACGAGATTTTGAGGGAGTTTAGCATTGGTTTTGCCAAAAAATAAATTTAATTATTTTTATTTAAAATTAATCTATATATATATTTTTGAATCGTTCTTACTTAATTACGTGATAAATAATTTTTTAAAAATTAAAAAAAATATTTTTTTAATATATTTTTTTATAAAAATATTTTAAAAAATAATAATTATTATAATATTAATCGTGCTTGTAATGCTGCGAACTACAGAAATATATATTTTTTTATTGAATGAAAAACTAACAGGGACTTCATTGAAAAAAAGAAACAATTTCTGAAAAGATTTGAGGTATCTCAGGGCCTTCAATTGCTAAATTAATAGTTTCATGACTCTCAAC
>Ga0307518_10001489_pt1 | contig 17376 bp, 24 predicted proteins | sample 25_EM_MG_FD_203889 | JGI IMG/M metagenome (GOLD analysis project Ga0307518, IMG submission 203889) | Populus trichocarpa ectomycorrhiza microbial communities from riparian zone in the Pacific Northwest, United States - 25_EM | ecosystem: Host-associated > Plants > Roots > Unclassified | place...
TCCTTCTTTTGAGTTTTTGATCTGCTTAGTAGGGAGACCAATCACTTCCGGTCATTACAATCGGTGAGCGTGTTCCGTATTGCGACAGATCTTAAGCATTTCGGAATACAAACGCATCACCAACTCAAACACATCAATGATCAAGGCCTCACCGACCATCTCTCATCTCAGCTCTCAAATTGCTACCTGCCCACTCCGCAGGCCCAGAGGCAGATACAACTGAAAATCACCAACAAAGATATTCTGTGTGATTTACCGTGCCCAGCTTCGTGCTAGCACCTCGTCTGTTGTATAGATCTGACAGTGGAACGAACGTAGGATGAGCACAGTTACCCAGTTCACGAGAAGAGTGAATTAGTTACTTCTAATATCTGTGAAACTAGCATCATGAATAGAATGACATGCATTCTGTTTGCATCGTCATTCCAGAATTTTAAATGACGATTAGAAGGCGTCAAGGTATTGGCAGAAAACCAAGTCTGATGTCATCAGTATTCAGAACTCGGCGCTACATAGGAGGCTTCGAAAAATACAATTGGCACTAGCCAATCGCTCCGTTGTGACATGGACCATGAAAGCCAGAGCTTTCAGTAGCACCAGAAGACATACCAGAAGGTAGGATAGTACAATTCAAGCCAGAGTCCCATCAATCTCGTTTGGATGTCGACCTTGGGATTGACAAGGTTCGAACAGACCGAGGTGTGGCATCACACAATGGTTGGTCACTGCTGGTGTCGGCAGCACCCGAAGGAAAGCAAAAGAGCCATCGAATGACCCGGTTAGCGAGGTCATTCGCGTCCTCAGCGATTTTCAGAAGAAATTCTCTGAGCGTCTTGAGGGCACCTCCGATGAGTCGTCGTGAGCCTATCTGCAAGAGGATCCCAGGTTTTCTTTTTACCTTGACGCTTGGACTGGCGAATTAGTATGTAAATGACACCGGATATGCCAATGTTAGATTGTCGGCCGAGGAATTGACATAGCATACGGCCCGGCCCGAGGACGACCTGCCGGTTATTGAATATACCCGGCACAGCCTTGGTTCCGAAACCATGATGGCTGTGGTTAGATGCCCCTTAGGACAATTCAGAATACAGCATCATTACCCATGATTCTCAGCACTATATTTCTATGGCAGAAGCCAGTTCAAGGGTCTCTCTCTGGCAGGCTGTCATCAACCAACCAACCCTAGATGCCGTCCCAACGTCTAATCCAGCCATTCCGCTTTCTTCTCCAAAGAGCCCTGCTAGTTTTCCGTCAGCGGTCCTGGATATATCTCTTCCTTTGGCCATTCTCTTCGCTGCATCAAAAATTGTTTAGAGGCCGACCCCGCCAAAGTACACAAAGCGATGGTTCGCAACAGGAGCCTCGTCGTTCGACGACCCCACGATCCTTCGCGCGGACTGGTAGGGACGGGGTCGTCCTTACCTCTTGTATCCCATCGAGCATTGGATCGACCTCTGGCAACTTGGAACCTCCGTCATGCACCAATACGTCTTATGGTGTAGAGCACGTCGACTCGCACCAAAATTCTCCACGGTCATCTGTCTCGTCATCTTCAGGGCCATTCAACCAGCAAACCACAGGATCCGTACGAAACTCTCTTGATCTGGCGTACCATAACCTGAATGGAGCACATTTCTTGCAGAAACCCGTGAGCCCTCATGTACACCTCCCCACAAATACGATAAGCCTATCTGAACAAACCAACCACGGCATGCAAGGTTGTCATCATCATCCCTCGGTAACTTCACTGGATGTACCTGCTAATCCTACAAGTGGTCTGCGGAACCTTGGCCCAAGTCACGACCTCCTCAGACCTTCTCCGTCAAAGCACCATCTACCTGACTCGCCTTATACGACCAATGTATCACTACCGCTTCGCAGTTCGAGTGCAATGTCTCGTCGGAGTGGAGTATCCAATACAAGTGCGAGATTTTATCGTCGACACGAAGGAGCTACGCCCCGTCCTCGCATTCCCCATTCTTTCAATGTCCCTTCTGCAGCCTGTAGTGTTATTTCGTTGGCGGCACACTCAACAATAGCACAGCCTGATAGCAGACTTGTTGCCCTACCGGGGGGTGCCGATAATTCCACAGGATCCCCGACTTTCGTTGCAGAGCAACTTGAGCCCCTTCGTTTGGTACCACTGACGAGTCATGATGTGAAACGATACTTGAAGAAATGTTTCAAGTGAGCCTATGATGTATATCATCTATATGGTTCCCTCACAGGGTTATTGCTGGAAGGGAACCTTTCGTAGGTGATTACGAGATCCCTCCATTGCAATTCGAGTATGGATGTAATGGGTAGGCTAAGCTTGTACTGTCTGTGCATCTTGTTCGTGACATTAACGTTGATCCTCCTCTTTATAGCAAGGAGCTCCAAAATGGATGGGAAGCTTGTAGACATCCTGAAGGTGCCCTGTTCTATATGAATTCTTGGACGGCAAGCTACGTATCCTCTTAAGCCAAACACTGTCTGACTCGAAATTAATACAGCGCACGTTCACAGACGTGGACATCCATAACGAAGAAATCCTTGCAGATGTGGAAAATTTCAACAAGTCTCTTTGGGGCGAACTACGATATGAAGTCAACAAAAAGAATCTAAGCTCCCTCAACCTCGACGAAGTGGAATTGGTGCTGGAGCCTCGCAGAGACGACTATGGCGTGCTACTATGCGGTTATTATTTTGTGAACCCCGCGAGCCGGTCCCTATTTTGGCTAGACGGGTGGACTGCGTCTCAAGTCTTTGAGTCATGCAGGGGTGTCGATACACTCTCACACAAAGGTGAGTCACACCCCCAGGACCTCACTGCACTAGATCTACATTGTGAACTAAATTATTCTTGCCATCGCAAGGACTGGCAGTTCAAGCTCTGTACTGGTACATCTCAATGGTAATTTGCCCATGCGTTCATGAGTGGTTGACTAACCACGCTATTCCTTTTCAGGCATTTTATATTGCATCAACTGACTTCAGGTGTACGCAGGGCACACTGGGATATGTATCCTAGTACCCTATGTGAAGTGACACCGGAATTGGTGGATAATGCGAAGGCTATGATCAAGCATGCCATTTGTGGTTAGTTGCTTCAAACGCAGTAAAGGTCTATTGAAGCAAGAAATGATTAGACCACATCACATCAACTCTAAGCCCGTTTCCATGGACTCCTGAAGAACTTAAAACCCTCCTGTCTCTCCTCGAGGGTGTAAAATGTAAGAATTTGTGATGCAGTAGAAAATACTAAGTCGTCGTCACAGCCAATCGGGAATGCGATCAAGGACATGATGCAATTATCTTTGGTAAATTATACTGCTTTCATAGTATATTCAAATGTGTCACTCACCTCCCGTAGCCAGGATCATGAAGATATTTTGTACGAGCCCTACCCTCGTTGTACCACTTCCTCTCTGAGCCTTTTATAGGTTTGTATTATTATGAAAATTTCCACGGCGAACAATGTGCTCGGCTTAATTTTAACCAGAGCATCCACGGCTGGAAATATCATCCTTCGAAAACAATGATGATCTGTGCACCGCTCTTATTCTTTTCTCCGGTCACCAGCGTTGAACATCTCCACACGACCTTCGTTGACAGGGTTGCAAGCAGGGTAAGATGGAATGCGTTTGTCACCCACCTGAGTTCACAATTAGAGGATTCGAACCTTCTTGTGCGTCTTCTCACGTCCTCTTTTCTTTTCGTGCCTGTGATCTCGGACACCCTCCACAACAGGCTACGGTTCTTCTCGGTGCCAATGTCGGCTTCCTGGCCATCGGCACAGTAGATAACGGGAACGGGGTGTCACTCAGGCAAATCACTAGCTACTTGTCGCTTATGGCTAGCTTTGCGAGTATCATGCTTGGTTTAGTCTTCGTTCGGCATAACCGCACAGAGAGCCGGAATTCGGTATTTGCTACTGTAAGGTCGCACCTTTCATTCCGTGCATCTTGCCACTGACATAATGCCGCGTAGGCCAAGTTTCTTGATTCGTTGTGGGATGAAAAGCACGGTTTAGAGAAGTTGGCTATCGTGTACAGCTTGCCACATGCATTTCTAGTCTGGGGGTGCGTCATCTTTTTCTCGCGATCTTTCGCGAATAATTCAAGCGCTGACCCCCACCATGCGTACCGTTCAGCATGATTTTCTTCTTCATTTCCCTTTCAGCCGAATGGTGGCACAAAGGTAACCTGCTATCATGGATATCCATCGGAACGGCAATGTTCGCTGTGATTGTACTGGTTGGATGGTGTATCTGGACTGCGAGAGACAGGGGAGAATATTGGTGGTTCCAAGCGGATCCAGGTCCAGCTTTGCTCGTCAACGATCAACCCAAGGACGACCACGAGACTGTGGAGCCACGCCGCCCTCTCATCAAGAGGATAATTCATTTCATCTCCGCAGTACTCAATAAACTGAATGAATGTCATTCGGCACGGCAGAGAAACGGATCTGTGCAGGACGCCGAGATGCAGCCTGTGATGCCAACCGGGGAGTGCTCGGATCTGCCAGGTGAAGATACGGGGGCGTACCAGCAACATGGGGACACCAACTTTGCAAACCGGAGCCCGGTGGTCATTAATATTCGGCAACCTACACTTCCTTCCGGTGATGTCTGTACGTCACCCTCGTGTTCTTCCGCAGATGTGCCACCGGTACTGTAGGAGGTGCAATTACCCCGATGACATCATCTCCTCGACACCTCACGAGTCATTTTCCTTCTTTATTGGTGTTCCTTATAAAGTGCATCTCCTGTATCTATTCTCAAGGGTCTTAGAAGCTTGGGGTGATGTCTAATGTAACTACTATTTACCACATCCAGTGATAGTTTCCAGTGTAGCATCAAGGTAGAATAGGATGTACGAGCTGTCTGTCATCGACGCAATTTGGCGACCTATAGTATGCATTAATGCATGGCTTAGGTTAGGCTCACTGCTATCGAACTCACTGTCAATCCAAACTACCCAGTGACTCAACTAGATTATGCGATGAGTCATGCAGTGATGGCTCCCCATTATGTAATTCCACCTTCATCTCATGCATGGCGCACTTCGTGGGTCCTGTTTGTGGTTGTACTGGCCCGAGCTAACACTCGGCTGAGGAGAGGCAGGTCACCTTGCTCTGATCGGAGTGGGACAAAGACTCAGGGACTATGTAGTGCGGCATGCATTATAGGTATATAGTGAGGAAAAAAATGATCAGACTAGTCGGTAACGACAGTAAATAAGCAAGAAGGGAGCGGGGGGTGGAGAGAGTGACAAGGAGGTAAAAGGAGTGACTAGTGAGTGAAAAGAGTGACGAGTAGAAGAGGTGGAAGCAGATCACATCCTACTACGCCTTCCGCCCAATATTACTCACAGCATTGTGCAATAATTCAAAAATAATATACTCCGTTGTGATCGACCGATCCTCTACGAATTACCCGTCACTGACACTGTACCAGACCCATAGTTGGGCAATGCAGCGGGAGCTATGAACGGGTGGCCCTCGGTGTTGAATACGTCTAGAAAATGTCAGCTCATTACCCTATCCCAAGTGTAAGGTTCTGGATTCATGCTTACAGTTATCGAGAGAGATGTGTTGAGGGTCATCGAAGGTCAGGTACCTGTTGACAGGTTCAGCACACGATACAGGGAAATCTGAGAAGTGGCTTCACAAGTACTTGAGCGTCTCCGCAAACCAGAAACTCTCCATTTCATCCTCCCGGGTCGAGTCACGGTCGTCGACGTTGTCAATACCAGTGTATGCAACGGAAGTGCGCAGGTACTCTTCGAAACTCCTAACAGCACTGACTGCATTGTTCCAATACTTGACATCACCAGTCGCACGCCAGGCATAAAAGTTGGACTCCAGAACCTCCGGACGGAGTATATAGTCCGAACCAGTGATGTAGAATCCGTGCTCGTTGTAGAATGCAGTCTGATTAGCATCCGGTACGGATCCGCCAGTATAATCACCGTCACTCGACATGTAAGCGAAACCCTCAGGGCCTATGCCCGTGCTGGAATGGGAGTTACTCAGTCGATCCCCACTGTGAAGGTATAAATAACGTACGCAGTACTTGCATATGTATTCCAGCAGGCATCTGTTAGGCTGAGACCCATATTGACAATATTCTCATCGTTGGCCAACTTTCCTCCTGAGCCCCAGGTCATCGACAAATCTTCGCAGTAAATCATGGTCCAATACTCACCAAGAATCCAGTTCCCACCATAAAAGCAGGCCAAGTGGGAGCCGACGTGCCGGATTTTGCTACCATCGTAATCGGCAAGATAGAGCCAGTTTCCAACAGTAGAGCGCTGCATGAGCCAGAATGAGAACAACGTTTACTTTGCCACGTAGGAAACAGTTACCTTCGCAAGTGTATTGATCGAACTGTTAACAGCAGTCAACCAGGAATCGGCATACGAGTAGTCATTGGTATTTGAGAGACGAGCATATTTGATGAGATACTCGAAATAAGAGTCCGATCCCCCACCCCAACTCTGGAATTTTTCTTTAGGGCTCGAGCAGTCGATAGACTGCACAAGGTCCACGTACCACATAGTTATTGACTGTCTTGCCCGTCGAAGGATCAACAATTTGGCCAGGCATGCCAGGAAGAACGCCTGGCTATGAAATGTATTAATAGAGATACGAACTTTCAGCGCGGTAAAGCATACCACTTGAATGAGTTGTTGGGTGGATTTTTCGGCGAGCTGGCGGTACGTATCATTACCAGTGTAAAGACTACAACAAAGCTGTCTCTCGAGCCTCCACAGCAGGGATCACAATACGCACCTGAGACGGCTCCACTCCAAAGTGAGCTGTCATTACCAAATAAATATACATATCATTGATCACGCAAAGTACTGAAAAGGTTACTCACTGTACCACCCACGGCTATGCCCGTCTGAGGAATCACTCAGTAATATGTCTCGGAGAGAAGAACTACACCACTTACATTCGACTTCTGGGGAGTTTGGGTTTGAAAGTCCACATTCGTATAAGGAATAGCGTTATTCTGCAAGTATGGGTTTGTGTCGAATACAAAGCAAGTGAAAAGTTGAAGTAACCAACCCCATCCCAGGCATATGCCATCTGCTTGGTGAGTTCCTCAGCTTTGTCAACCAAAACTTGTCTCTGTTTTCCCGACAGCTCGTAGGCACTCAATAAACCGCCAAGATAACGGATAGTAGTCTCAAAAATGCTAATGGAGACAGAGGGTAGCTTCCGGATTGTTTGATAAAACAAGTACCTACTTCGTGAGGCCGTTCGTTTGCGATTCACTGAAGTTTACTGTTGCAGTACGATTGGCGGCTTCGTCGAACCAAGTATAGAGACCCATAATCCACTATGAGGGATCTCAGCGATAGACTCGATCATTTTCACGCGTGCACATACCATGGTATCCAATGCGTCCACGATGGTTGCGCCCCATCCGTCACGATCATTTACGTAGGAATGGGATTCGACAAGCAAGCTATCATTACCCCACGCATATGTCCTGTGCAAATTCTGGTAAGTCCGGTGGATAAACACGCAGTACAACCCACTTGTAGGCAGTATATGAAGCATTGAAAATGCTTTTCACCGTCTCCCGATACTGAAGAGCATCAGAAGGAAGCTGTAAGTTGTCCTTCTGTACCTTCCCGCCTTTGCTGAGTGCTGCAGCAGTGAGCAAGACCACCAATACGCGTCCAAACATGACGGGTGGTGCGTGTTCAGAAAAAATTGGCAAGCGAAGAAAGAAATTTACATTTGCACCTTTGCGACCCAGTTTAGGAGAAAAGGTTCAACTTCTCTGAACTCTTACGTATAAGTGTCAATGTAACGTTAGCTGGAACCCGACAGAAACAGATATCAACATGCCAATCTGCAATAAGTGTAATTTAGTATGTTGTAAGTCTTCGCTTAGACGCTGCCAATGACATGATGGGAGAACTCGCTCAATTGTACAGAGCCGTTGAAACAGCCGTTTCGCTTGACTGTTTCTCAGATAGGCTGGCCTGGTGAGCACGATGAATTCTGAGTACTACTGAGCTGGCAAATCGTACAAGCCACCCACAGATACCGACGTTCTAATCCCGCTATGCTGCCTGGGCGGCTGTTCGCGGGTGTGACTGCTATTACTATCAAGGCTGCTTTGAACCTGATCATAGGAAATGAGTACATCCATTGCCAATGACCTGGCACCGCGACAGGTATGGCCCATGATGAACAAAATATAGAAGTTGTTGCTCACCCACTGCGACCTTCCATGTTGTAGGGTGGGAGCAGACGAAATTTTAGGAAGGGATTCAGGTATATGTTGTCGAGACCTTGGGAAATCATGACAGACGCCTTGCGACAGCAGAGTGGTCGACATTGTAACAAGTTCAAGGGCTGCGAGCAGTGGCATCTGAGATTTCTGATTGGGTGAAACACCAAGTGACTGTCAATCTGCAGCTGCAGCATTGCAGGTGTGTACGGCAGGTCCATCAGGCCATCACAATATGATGCGTGTAGTAAGGAGGCTATAAAGAGAAGGTGACGTAATCTGGATAAGGACTCCGGGCGCGTGCATTTCACCGCGTTATTTCAGCTCACCGTGGCACCCAACTCACCGCGCACTGCGTTTATTTTTCCGGGCCCACCACGCTCTCCTCAGATCTCATAACGGAGCCAAAACAGACAGGCCAGTGTATCAATAACTAATTAAGCGCTTGATCATTTAGCATCTTCAGCTTTTGATTGCGTATGTTGTTGACCCGTACATACCGGTTGGAGTCGACGCTGTAGCAGCTTGTCGTGCCGTTTTCATCATCGCTTAATAGTCTGGTGTTACTACCTCGATCGACGACCACCCTTCTCGCGCGTCACACTTGCTGCAATCCCTGGTCTACACTCTCGGACTCGTCCAAAGACAAAGTTTGGCTTATGATGCTCAAAGTGTTAAATGGCATGGTCCACGGCAATTCTTCATCACCGATCCTTCTATGTACATGAACGGCTGGGGCCAGGCGGCTCGAATTCCAGCCTACTCTCAGGTGAGTTTGGGAGGGGGATGGTATTTTCAATCGCCTCACGTGACGCATTCTGACGTCTCCTGAAGTGCTTTCGATTACCTTCCTGCAACAATTGGCATGCATGTGTGCTCGTTCAATATGTACATATAGTTCCCGAAGCTAATTGCCTTCTGTCTCACCTCCAGTGTATACATGTATGCCTGTAACCCCCTCGTGGCTGGCCGACTCAATTGCATCAGTTTACAAGTCTCGTCTGCCTGTATGAAGCATTTGCATGTCCAACTGATGTGTTCGACAGGTTTACATGTCCTGTTGAGTTTCTTGTATCGTCGTTCGCACATCCTGCCTGCTCCCCGGAGGTGTACCCTATGTGCATCGGTACATTTCTTTTGCATCTCGGAGCTGATAACTTTCTTGGTATGGTTACCTTTTCTGGAATCGTGATGGGGTTGCATGCTGCCCGTCATCTTGTTTGATTCGCTACCGCCTCTTCACCCGCTCGCCAACCAGTTCAGCCATCCCGTTAACCTCGATCTTATTCGGCATTTCGGCCACTGCAAACTTCTTGTCAGTGCCCCCTTCTTCATGACGATTCCTGCTGTTTTCTCGCGCCGAGTGGCACTTGGCAGCTTCCCCTCTCACACCTTCTGCAGCCTACTTATCTTCGGTCCGAAATGTAAGAATTTGCAACACAATAGATGACACGCGTCACGACCATGTGTTGACTAGCTTCCATTCGTTCCTAACCTAACACACAGCACCACCCTACACAAACCCGTACACCTTCCGCGTGTTGCAGGGCAGGGTCCAAGGGTCGGACTGGTTGGTCACCTACATCAGTTGTATGCAGATGATTTGCACTTTCCAAGACTAAGTACGTTGCTGCCAAATCACCCATAGTTGACCCCTGCAGCTTGCGTGTTGGCACGCAGGTCGGTGACACCATTGGTTAAATAAAATTGATTGTGCTCTACTACCTGACAAGAAGTAAGTACACATGTCCACAGGATATTCCAGACGTCCTGTCCGAATCTGTATTCCAGAAATTCCAGAACGTAAAGCACAGCAAACGCAAATTCATCACGAGTTGCCACCGTGTTGAACGTTCAGTCTGTGGCACTTCTAATGATCCTGGTCCGTGCGTCATGACTGGCAACATGGTAAACTTATCGGATAGGCTTGGGTGCTGAAGCGCTGATCTCCTTCTCAACCTGTGCTAGTATTATTTGCGACTGCATTCCTCCGCCTTCCGCGCATCCACCGCCGGTGAACAAGGAAAGGATGGTGTTACAGAGAAGTGGTCCTGAAGCTGTATCGTTCTTTGACACCACGACAACTTGGGCGCTGTGACGGACGAGGCAACCGTGCATTCAGACTCGGCCGAACTGTCATAAGAGATCGCTCATCCATCACTGTGTCGCCATCCATTGTTCCGTATATATTTCCGCTCCGTATTATAAAGTCGTCGCTCCGCTGTAAAATTTCTCTTCAGTCTCTCTCTCAATAACAGATTTTAGTCTGGCAAGAGATCTTAGTGTGCTGCACTAGTCATCGTGATCACAGGCGCCTATGATTATAATATAGTACATATACCGCACAGCATGGCAATACTGCCATGGCAGGCCGCCAATTTGACACCTCCCGCTCGAAATGCTGCTTCGACGTCTCGTTCAGTTCCTTCGTTATCTCCTTCAAGGAATCCCGAACATTATTCACAAGCGACGTTGGATACATTTCCTTCTGAGACCGCTCATTTTGTTGCACCAACAGCTGTTTAGACCCAGTCCCCGCACAACCACACAGGTTGATGGATCTCAACAGCAGTCTCGTACACACTCGATTGTGCGATCTGTTGGGCAGGTAGGCGAGGATGGGGCTATACTGGCGTCACATATTCCCGCAAGCATCGTGCCGACCTCTGGCGGTCTATCTGAACCCCCTTCTCCATCCGACATACCTTACATCGTAGGGCACGAAGACTCGCACCAGAGATCACAATTCTCATCTGCACGGGACGCGCTGGAGCCATTCAACCAAGAAAATACAAGATGGGTGGGTCAAACCCTTGACCCTGTACAGCACGAATCCAGCGGTGCACTCCTACAACCTTGTGCTCCACGCACTGGGCGCCATCCTCACTTCTCCCCAGACGTGGTCAATTCACGCGAGTCCATCCATCACAGTCCTGAAGGCCCCCATCTGCATCACCATCACGACACATTTTTAACAACGTCAGATGCACCTACTGATCCTACTTATGGATCACTCAACTTTGCCCAGGCCAGCAGATATCTCGGTTCCTCTCAATCACTGTATTGTGCACACAGCACCCCACGTACTATCGATACATCTTTGCCGCCGAGTCCAAGCGTGGCATCGTTCCGGAGCGTGGGAACTCATAGAAGTGTCAAATCCTTCAGTAGTCTAGCATCTGCTGGTCGGGCTTCGTATCGTCGGCATGAAGGAACTACACCGCACGCTCGGTCCTTGCATCCTTACGATAACCATTCTGCGGCTAACTCCCATAGTTCGCTGTCACCACGCATAGTTATAGAGCCTGGCGGTGGACTTATTGCGTCACCTAAGGATAATAACGAGCCCGGAGACCCTATTCCTTACACTGAGTGTCCCCGCTTTGCGCAAATGACGAGTGGTGATGTGAGGCGGTACCAGAAGAATTGTTTCAGGTAAGCCTTTTATGAATTCCCTTCATACTGGTTTTTCTGTTGACACACTGTTGGACTGTTAGAGAACCCTATGGGGGAGATTACAAAGTTCCCAAAATGCTGATTGAGTATGTGCCTTGCATGTGAGTTAGTCTTGCTTCTGTGTACAGTCGGTTTGTGTCATTGATAAGCTGCCGTTGACAGCAAGGAGCTGCCGAGTGGATGGGAAGCACACAGACACCCCGAGGGTGCCCTCTTCTACCTGCATTCTGAGACGGCACGTTGCATATTCTTTTCAGCTCGATCCCTATCTGACGGGTAACAAATCGCTACAGCATACCTTTGTGGACGTGGATATCCACGACGAGGACATCTATGCGGACGTGGAATACTTCCGCGATTTCCTTTGGGCGGAACTACGATTCGAGGTTCAAGAAATGCATTTGGAAAATTCGCTCAACCTTGACGAAGTGCAATTGGTACTGGAGCCCCGTGCAGACAATGTTGGCGTGCTATGTTGCTATTACTTTGTGAATCCCGTGGGTCGATCCCTATTCTGGCTAGACGAGTGGGATGCACCAGGTCTCTTTAACGCATGTAGGGGTGTCAGTAGCATCCCTCACAAAGGTAAACCACATATCTACTAGTTGTCCATGCTCTGGCCTGTGAACTAATGTTTTTCGGTGTGATAAGGACTTGCAATTCAAGCTCATTACTGGTATATCTGAATGGTAATTCCCCCCCAAGCTCATTAAATAATTGGCTGACCATACTTTTCTTGCCAGGCATTCTCGGGATTGTTGGCTCACTCCATATTTGTATAGGGGTCACTGGGATCTATTTCCTACCCTATGTAAAGTTACCTCACATATGAAAGAAGAAGCAGAGGACATGATCATCCATGCTAGTTGTGGTGAGTTAGTTTCCTCAACATGTAAATGATGTATTTGATTGATAATATTGGTAGACCATCTCACATCATCTCTGTCATCATCTCCCTTGAATCCTGAAGAACTGAAAGGGCTGCTTTCCCTCCTTGGGAGTGTGAAGAGTATGGATATTCTCTGGTACAATGCTAGATGCTAACTTATAGCTAAAGGTGATCGGCAAAATGATCAAGGGCATGGCGCAATTGTCTTCGGTAACTCATGTCGTTGTTCGACTGTGTGCAGACATGTTACTCACCTCCTCTAGGCAGAATCATGAAGATTTTCTGTATGAGCCTACCTTCATTATATTGCATTCCCCCTGAACATTCTGTAGACTTGAATTATTACATGAACTTCCATGGTGAAGAATGTGCCCGGCTCAACTTTAACCAGAGCGTTCACGGTTGGAAATATCATCCTTCCAAGACAATGACAATATGTGCGCCATTGTTGTTTTTTTCACCAATGACGAGCATTCGGCATCTTCACACAATCTTCGTTGATGGGATTGCAAGCAAGGAAAAATGGAATGCGTTCGTAAACCAGCTGAATTCACACTTGCAGGATACGAACCTTCTTGTATGTCTCCGTCGTTCTAAATGCTTTTGCCCGTTGTTTCTGATGCACCCCTGTACAACAGGCCACAGTGCTCTTGAATGCCAACGTCGGATTTCTGGCCATCGAGTCGGTGGACAATGGGAACAGGGTGTCACTCAGGCAAATCGCTAGTTATATGTCACTTATGACTAGCTTTGCGAGCATCATGCTGGGTTTAGTCTTTGTCGGGTATAACCGCACAGAAAGTCGGAATTCTGTATTTGCTGCTGTATGTTTGTGCCTCTCTTCGTGTGCGGGTTTTCCTGACACTGATGCTGGCACTTTGAATAATGATAGGCTAGATTCCTTACTTCTCTGCAGCATGAAAAGCACGGGTTGGAAACGTTGGCTATCATATACAGTCTTCCGCATGCGTTTCTAGTCTGGGGGTGCGTATCATTTCCTTTATGGCTGTTGTGACAGATTTATCCTGACCGGTTGTCATTCAAATTCAAATGCAAACTTTCATCAATGCAATTACTTCTGTTCATTATCATTCAGGATGATCCTCTTCTTCGTAGCTCTCTCTGCAGAATGGTGGCACCCAGGCGACCTCGTGTCGTGGGTATCCGTCGGAATGGCAATGGTGGTCATTTTCACACTAGCTGGATGGTGTATCTGGACTGCACGGGACAGATCATCGCATTGGTGGTTCCAGGAAGATCCACTTCAACCGTCGCTCACCGTCGTTCAAGATCAAGATCAAACAAAGAGCGAGGTATCTTACCGCTCTTGGCTGACGAAACGGACATATCGTTTTGTTTCTACATGGTTCAAAACTCTAGAAGAGGACCGTTCTGCAAAGAGCGAGAGGGGGTCTATGCAGGAATTGGACATGCGTCACATTTCTGTTTCTTTGCCAAATGGCAACCTGCCCAACGGACATGCTCAAGGTCTACAAGTGCATGTACCCGGCGGAGATGCACGGGTACATCGAGACACCGACAGTGCATCGTCAAGCCCAGTGGGAATCAGTGTCCGTCAGGCGACGCTACTTTCCAATTCTACGGGATGTGGATAGAATATGCGTTTGTTGTGTGGTTTCAAATCCATATATATGCACAATTTGCTAGCATTCATATTTCTGTTTCCTATGTGGAATTTTATGTTTATTGTCACTCGATCATACCATCGGTGAGATCGTCTTCCACTGATCTAGACGATGGAATGTGCACGCTGGGCAATATGTATGAGACGTACTTCGCCTCGGACGAAATGAATTACATACATAGAATATTCAGTAAGCAGTGATTTCGAGTTCCATAATAGGCAGTCCACGAAATGTTTTGGCAGCGAGGAAAGCTCTGCGCACTCCGCTAGGCATCACAGACCAGAACAGGCAGAGCTGCCACTTTGGCATCACGGCGTACGTGCGCGCGCAGAGGAGGCGCCTTTCGCTATCGTGGGCCTCTGAGTCGAGGCGTCTTAGCTGACGTGACGCAAAATTCGGATGGCAACCAAGGAAGAGCAAGAGACTCTTCGTCTCCTCGTTCAGCAGGTTTCTCGGGCATTCTACGAACCCAAGTACATCATCATTTTGGACCAGCTAGCGCGACACCCTGTGTGAGTACCTGCAGCATGGAAGCGAATGTTGCTGAACTCTGGTCGAATGTCGTTGCTCATCCCTTTCGACTTCCTTAACCTTGCATGACGTATCGAGGACCTCATCAGTCTCAAAGACGATGAACTGGCTGGCAGAATGGGACTTCAGGCGAAGGAATTAAATAAACTTATGGCTGTCCTTGGCAATGACCGCCTCGTTCAAGTGCAAGTATGCCTCCTCTACCATTCATCCTTAATTGACGAGGTTTCGTCTTGGTCAGGTATCGCCAAAATGAACTCAAGGAAGGTGCTCAAAGATCAGTCGGCAGACAATACTACTATATAGACTACAAACACTTCTGTGACGTTGTCAAGTGGCGTATCGCAGAAATGCGAAGAATAATCGATTCAGGGTTACGAAATGTCAGTTTGCCATACCTCGTACACACTTGACACCGTTCAATCTCACTCGTTAGCTATAGGAACTAGATAACAAAGGATACATCTGTCCACAATGCGGCAAGTCGTACACACCGTTGGAAGTTGACAGGCTCATGAATTGGGATCTCGGTGTCTTCGTATGCGAGATATGTGGTGCTGAATTGGTGGATAATGAAAATGCCGAAAGCGTCAAAGGTAGTCAGGATCGAATGCAGCGTTTCAATCGGCAGATGCGGTTCATAATCGAGGGCTTGCGGAAAACAGAGTCCATGGTTATCCCCGCGTACGTTTATTCTCCTTCCCTACCCACTTGTTCTCAGGCATCCCCCTAGGTTGGATGTGTCGTCGTGGATTAAGAATAACGCGATGGATACGGACAAACAAAAGAACGGCCAGGCATTTGGCCTCAAGATCGCCGGATCATCCTCTGGGCCCAGACAAGACGAAGGCGTTGGTATTGTGATGTCGATGGACAAGGATGAAGCCACGAGACGGCAGGAGCGAGATGCAGAGGCTGCAGCAAAGCGGCAGCAAAATGCGCTGCCGACATGGCATCTCAAAAGTACCATTACTGGCGACCTTACTGCGCTCGGAATACAGGAGCATGCGCGTTCGATGAAGACCAGCGGATCTGTGGTTTCTTCATCCAATGATGATACGCTGAAGGGTTTAGGAATAATTGGCCCAACCCGAACTTCTCAAACAGCTCCTTCAGCTGTCGAAGTTGCGAAACCAGAAGTTAATGATGAATTTGATTGTACGTCCTTAGCTATCCATAATCACGTTAGGAAGCGCATTGCATACAATCTACAGATTACGACCAATATTATGCTTCCTTAGCAGCATCAAACGCAGCATCCGCTCAAGCTACTCCATCTGTGTTTGCAAGCGAACTCGGAGAAGAAGAGGAACAAAAACCAACTGTCCAATATCTGGAGTCGTTAAATGAGTTTCGCAAGAGATCACGTTCTGTGGAGGACGAAGGGACCACGGTTAAGAAACTGGCAAAAGTTGAATCCAAACTTCCAGATCCAGACGCAAATGTTTCATCTGAAGTAAACGGCACTTCGGATGATCCTCTTGTCCACGGTATGTTGCTTGGTGTTGTGACTTTCTGAATTGAAATAACTCCATCCGTAGTCAATGGCGCCCCGAAACCATTCTCTCAAGTGACCGAAGAAGACCAGGAACTGATGACACCCGACGAGTATACGGCTTATTTCGAGGTCTTCCAGGCACATTCTTAGATACCAAAACCTCCCCAAGCTCTACACAATTGGCCGAGTACATACATAGAAGTGTAAGTTACAATCTCATAATCAGCCATCCCATGTCGCACAAAATGATTCTGGAGGTTTAACACTGACTCGATGATATAATGGCGGCCTCATTACTTTATTCCAAATCATGTCTCCAGGGATATGTAACAGATCCAATTGTCTCAATTTGATCGTATTGAACTGTTTGAGCCGGGACTGACTAGGTTGACAAGCAAAAATAATACTGATTTCTACTGCTCGCTCATGCCTTACCGGACCCATAGGTGGCTGCAGCAGGGGGAGCCTTGAATGGGTGGGCCTCGGTGTTAAATACGTCTAAAAAAATGCAACTCATCATCACATTCTAAACCAAGGTTTTGGATTTGTACTCACAGTCATCCAGGGAGATGCGTTGCGGATCATCGAAGGTCAGGTATCTGTCGCAGGGATCAGCAGACAACAAAAAGAAACCAGAGAGATGCCCTCACAAGTACTTTAGCGTCTCCGCAAACCAAAAACTCTGCATCTCATCGTACCGGCTAGAGTTACGGTCATTAACGTCTGTAATACCAGTGTATGCCACAGAAGTACGGAGATACTCCTGAAAGCTCTTGACAGCATTGACAGCGTTGTTCCAGTACTTGATGTCACCAGTGGCGCGCCATGCATAGAAGTTGGATTCGAGAACCTCCGGACGGAGTATATAATCCGCAGTAGTGATGTAGAACCCATGGTTGTTATAAAATGCAGTCTGATTGGCATCAGGTGGTGAACCGCCAGTATAATTACCATCACTTGAGATGTAAGCGAACTCCTCTGGACCTATGCCGGTGCTGGTATGGAGGCCATACAATCAGTCAGTTTTGTTGTGAAGGTACATATACATAACGTACGCGGTGCTTGCATATGTATTCCAGCAAGCATCTGTCAGGTTAAGACCAATGTTGACAATGTT
>Ga0307518_10001490_pt1 | contig 17375 bp, 12 predicted proteins | sample 25_EM_MG_FD_203889 | JGI IMG/M metagenome (GOLD analysis project Ga0307518, IMG submission 203889) | Populus trichocarpa ectomycorrhiza microbial communities from riparian zone in the Pacific Northwest, United States - 25_EM | ecosystem: Host-associated > Plants > Roots > Unclassified | place...
CTCAATTAGGTGCCTCTTCAATAGCTCTCTTTCCATCATTGCATGCATTGGAAAGGTCTTCGCCTGTTGTCTTCATCAAGAACACAAGAGACTTCTTGTTGTACAACTTCTACACAGTCTTTGCTCTGAGCTTCATCTGGGAACTCTTCTTCTCCTTGCACCTGTTGTCTCATTATAGTACCTCATTGGATCATACAAGTACTCCTGCACAATCTCTGTGTGCCCTCGTGCAATTTCTGTTCTCCAGATTTCTCCCTATTCCTTGCTTATGTTTGACAGTAGCTCATCCTGTCACAACACCTCTTCAACTCAAAATAGGGTGCCAATCTTTATTCCCTTTCTATATTTCTCTTCCATTATCAGGGTCTTCATCAATCTCTCTTCAAGAAATCACAATCACCGAATCTAGCTTCTTTCGAGAAATCATCGCTCTATCAGATCCTTGAACATACGGAACCCAACTGTTCCCTTATGCCGTCATTTTGCTAGTCTTTAACCATTTCGTTACAAACTGCTATATACACGAAAATAGTACCATATGGATAATCCTTCCACTAAGCAAGTTTCTAGGAAAGATTGGAGGGGTCACACTGGTTCCGCTTAAAACTCAATCTCCTAGACAGAACTTCTTAGGCCATATCTATCCATCGTATTGTCTTTCCGTATATACAACCATTTGCTAGCGTTGTTGCGGCTTTCCTTTACAAGTGATATGGAATATCCTGGTTTTATACCTGATTTCTCAAAATCTGGCGAGACTATCAGTACTTAGATTCGTCAAGATTGGTCTTCATCAATTTTCACTCTACACCTTTAATTGTCCACATGATCGGGTGTCCAGAGTGTCCCAATTTTGCCTTTCCTCAAGGCAATTCAAATTCCCCCACTTAGCAGTTCAACACACATAATTAGGCAAACGTGTGTGACATCTTCTTCTTCATCTCCATCGACCACCACGATGACCTTCAGATACCTCCTGATCGGGCAATCTCTCTTAATAATTCACCATCACCACTTTTGGTCTCAATCTTAACAATCAGACCGTACTATTGCATCCGGAACGATCAAATTAGCTGGAAACAAGTCTCAAATCGTCCAAATCGCATTTTAGACAACTAAGATTTGATCAAAACAATTCTGGCCTGATAAATGGCCTAGATTCAATCTCAAATCCGGTTGCACATAGGATCGGCTACACTGGATCCTATCCCTCGGCTCCACCTCGGCTTGGCTCTGCTCAGATCGGCTTGAGGCTGATGACGTGGCTGGTGGGTCCTACTTCGATGACGTGTCAGCTGACTGGTCGCTGACATGGCATGCCAACTGGGCATGCTGACGTCACAGTTATGTCATGCTGATGTCATCCTTATCCGGGTCAGTCACATGGGTCGGTTTATCTGGTATTTGGGTCAGGTCAGCCCATCCGGGTGAAGAAGACGTGTGGCGTCGAGTGGGGCGCGTCTGTGCGCGTAGGCAAACGCCTCGCCGGCACGTGACGGCGTGTGCGGACATGTGTGACGTTCGATTTCAGCGCCGTTTTCACCAGTGTGCTCGTCTCTTCCTCCTCTACACAGTGGTATGGTCAAAACACTATTTTGACAACTTTTATTTTTGGGCAAAAATTAAACACCACTTTAAGCCATAAGCTCTGATACCAATTGTTAGGGAATTCCGACCAGTGATGTACTGATAGTTGCTTATTGGAGGCTTAGCATACTGGAACACAATATTTAACGTGGTTCGGCAAACCGCCTACATCCGTGAGAGAGTTCCATATTATTAGAGATAGAGAAAGGATACAACACAAATACATGGAGGAGGAGGATCGCATCCACTCTACTCAACTCCCATCTCTCATTGCTGCACTTGCAACTATTGCAATGGCAGCCCCTCTTTCTCTTTTCTTCTCTCTTTGCTTTTACTCTTTACACTCTCACTCAATTTGCTCTTAAATAATGTCTTTATTTATAGGCAACAATGACATACAAGAGACCATAAATCATGGCACTAATGGAGGACAAAAGCCATGAGACATGGCACAAATGGTGGCACTAAATATTCCACTAAGCATAGTGGTGGGGTATTGCCATAAAATGACAATTTCCTAACAATTGGTCAATCATAAAAAAGAAGAAGAAGCAAATACCAAACAGTGTGTTGTTTATGGTATAGTATTAGTAACCATCTTGGTTGTATAACTCGTTGAATATATAAAAGAGAAACTTATGTGATTGTAATAACTTCTTTACCTAGTTGATTACATTCATCAATGCACCGTAGGCACGTTAATAGTCTGCTTTACTGTCTTCAATTAATGGATAGATTGACTAGCTTCATGAAATTTTAAGGGTTTATAGCACAATATTATTGATGGTTCAAGAGATAGTCATGCGTTTGACACTAGGAATTGCATTAGCAAGAGTATTCGTCCATGGATTTTTGTCAGGAAGCGAGAAGGGCAAGTGGATAGTTTTTCTGAAATGATTCTGGTATTCAGTAATTTCTCTGTTGGGAGACCTGTGACTCTTTTACAACAACTTGAAATACTCAACATGGGAATCTGCTCAAAAAGAGCTAACAAAACTAAATATCAACTGGGATTCTTTTACAGTCAATCAACTACTTAAAACCTATCCACCAATGGAAAAGGCTTGCCTTATTTTTAAACGACAATGAATCATAATGAATCTCACTCTTAAAATCTTGTCAAAGCTTCTGTTACTGTCCCTGGTAAACTTGGTGATGGTATGTACAAAATTAATTGGACCTGAACTGGTGCAGATCATAGTTGATAAGGTGAAGGTGATAAAGAAAAGGATGAAAGAAGCTCAAAATCAGCAAAAGAGTTATGTTAATAATCGACGGAGACCTTTAGAGTTTCAAATTGGAGATATGGTATTTTTAAAAGTTGCACCATGGAAGCATGTAATTCGGTTTGGAATGAAAGACAAATTAACACCCAGGTATTGTCATAACCCAATTTTGACCCTTTTATTTTAATTTTATTTACTAAAAATGATAAAAAAAAATGATAAAACAATAATAATAATGATGAAAAAAACAAGTAAAAATGAAATAAATGAAGAATGAATTAAAATTTGGGTTAAGGGCAACATGATTGGAAGTTTAAAGATTTAATTAAATTTTTGACTAGTTTAATTAATCATGTCAAGGGTTTAATTGGAGAATTGATAAATTTTGAGACTTAATTAAGCTTGAAATTAATTTAATTAATCCAATCAAGGGTTTAATTAGAGAATTGATAAGTTTTGAGACTTAATTGAGCTCAGAATTAATTTAATTAATCAAATCAAGGGCTTAATTGGAGAATTGACAAGTTTTAGACTTAATTGGACTTGGATTTAATTCAATCAGGGACTTAATTAAAGAAATGGCAAAGTTTGGGGTTAATTGGGGGCACAATTGCAACAGATTAAAGACCAAGGACTAACTTGTAAAAGGCGTCGAAATGCAGGGGTAATTACTGTTTAAACCAGGGGCTTAATTATAAAATTTTCAAAACGTCACGGGTCAAAACAAAAATGGCCACTGTTTATCTCCAAACGACGTTGTTTTGAAGACGCTGTTCATCTTCTTCTTCTTTAAGCCAGAGACCGTTTTCAGCAGTAAAAGTCGAGAAACATTGCAGCAGTAATCTTCGTCCGTTGGCTTAAGTTATGGACGCCTTAATGGTGGTCGACCCTCAGTATATCACCCGTTACCAATCCGTCGGGCTCTATATAAACAGAGGAGCACTGAAAAACAGAGGTTGGTTGGAGAGGGGGGACGGAGAGAAACAGAACCAGGAGAAACACGAAAAAAAAAGTCAAGGGCTAAACAGAGAGAATAGGGGAAAGAAAAAAAAAACAGGGGAGAAAAAAAGGCAGAACCGAGGCTGAACAGAGAGAGAGACTGAGAGAAAAAAAACCCAAAAAAGGCAAATTACAGAGAAGAGAAGGAAAGAAAAACAGAGGGACTGCAGAAAAAGAACAACCTAAAAATCAGTCAAAATAAATCCAACCAGCGTCTTTCATCTTCTTAATTCCTTCATCATCTCAAAAGCTGCTGGAAAACAAAAGCAGACGGTGAGCACAGAAGCAAAAGAAAGCAGAAGAAGGAACGGAGGAGAGGAGGTAGTGTCGGCCAGCCAGAGCTTCACCATCATCTTCATCGCCTCCAGCAGACCAGGTAAGCAGCCTTTTCTTCTCTCTTGCATTGTCTTACTTCATTAGCATTTTGCACCGTGCAAGTGAATTAAAATTCACTTGCACCGTGCAGCAACACGCGTGGATTAGCGCACGCGTGTTGCTCAGCACAGCCTGGTCACTAGCTTGGGCCAGTGACCGGGTCGGGCTGGCTGGGTCCAGCCCAACCCATGTGGGCTGAGCTGGGCCCAGCCTCAAAAAGATAAATAATAGAAAAATAAAAAAATAGAAACAATATAGAAAAAATAGAAAAAATATGTGTATGCATGAATAAAAATAATGTAAATTTATTGATTTATTAACTGACGCTAGAGTCGGGAATAAAATATTGGTTTAAATTTATATTATTTTTATTCATTATATTTTATTTTTATTTTATTTAGCAAGAAAAAATAAAAAATATGTGCATGCGTGAAAAATAAAATTTATTTTATTGGTTTATTCACTGACGCTAGAGTCAGGAATAAAAATACTGATTTAATTGTTTTTTTATTTAACTACATAAAAAAATATGCGAGTGCGTAATAAAATGAATTTATTTTATTTTTTTATTCACTAGCGTTAGAGTCAGGAATAAAAAAAATATTGATCTAAATTTATTTTATAGCTACGTAATATTTACCAACACCAGAGTTGGAATTATTCGTAGTCGAATATTCACTGGCGTCAGAATCAGGAATATCGCAAGTAAACCATCAGAGCATAAACCAATAAATGTTTAGCAATTTAAGACAAAACCAGCAATGCAGTCTGCCTCAGGCAGAACATTTAAGGGGTGATAATATCTTTCTTTTTACGTAACAAGTTCCGTACCATAGAATCCCTATTAGCCAGTTAGGGTTCCTAGTGACCATAATACTAGGTGACGACTCCTTAAACAAGACATTTTCCCTTAAAAGAACCAGATGCCAGAAATCTGTTCTTTTTCCATAAATCAATATAATTTTTAAGGCTGCCACGATGTTGGGTGCGACGGGTATTGTCATAACCCAATTCTGGGTTATTCCCCAAAAATCACCTTTTTTCAAAAAAAAAATCAAAAAAATAAAATAAAGGCCGACAAGAAAGCAGACTGGGAAATCAAGCTGCAATTTTGGAGGAAATTCAAGGCCTAATTGTACCCCATTATGCCTAAGAATGGAGAAAAAAATGCAAATTCAAGGTCAAATTAAATGATTATTGGACGAATTTGCATAAAAATTAAGTCCAATGACATAATTAAATTTTTAAGTGGCCAATTTGATTTAATCATGGGCCAAATTAAATTTTAATTATGTTTAAGAATTAATTTGGGTCCAATTGAAGGATTTAATTAAGTGCAAGGACTTAATTATACTTTAAATGGGTCAAATTAATTTTATTTGAGGCTTAATTGGTGAAAAATTAAGTTTGGGAGTCTAATTTGGGCTTAATTGAAAATATTGGAATTTTAAGAGACCAAATTTAATTTTTACCAAGTTATTTGATTGAAATTAGGGGCAAAATTGCAAGAAAATTAAAGTTTTTGGGTCAATTAGGGGGTTAAATTGCAAAATCCGAGACCAGGGACTAATGTGCAAACGACGCGTAAATCCAGGGTTCCAATTGAAATTCGGAAAGGGTGTAATTGCATTAAATCAAAAGTTTAGGTCAATTAGGGGTACAATTGCAACAAATTGAAAGCGGGAGGACTGCTTTGAACTTCGGAGAAATCCCTATTTAAAACCTAAAACGACGCCGTTTTGAGTTAAAAAAAAGAGGGACCAGACGACGTGTCGTGTGGTCACTATTCATTATCTTCCTTAATTTTCCAAAAAAACTGGTACAGTCACCGTCTTTGCAGGTGCATTTAATGCACTTAACGTCCACCAAATTTGCCAAAACTTGCACGAAAGGGATCACCAGACATCCCTCTACATCGGGGTATGGTCTTCACCGGTTCACGGGCAAATAAACGGACGTGGCACCACCCCAAAGAGGCCAACTCAGGCAGCCTGCAGCTGCAGATTTGACAATTTGACAGTGCACCATGCTTACTTTGAGCCAACGGTTTGGGATCCTTCCCATCTGAATCAAGGGCTGAAATTTTTCTCCATTGTAGACAAGATTGCCCTCTTCCACCGCCTACAAATAGAGGAGGATTTGATGGCCCGAGGGAGGAGAAAATCGGATCCAAAAATCGCAAAAAAACAGACATCCCCCTGTTTCCATTTTCCTGCTTTCCCCGTCAGCCTTCTGCAGCTCTTTCCACCTCTGCCACAGCTACCTTCTCCGGCGAGAATACCAACAAACCCAGACTATATACCACCACGAACACCAGCTCCACCATAGGAATCCAACCGGCCACTAAGCAGCCACCGTGACTCTCTCCTCTCTTCTCCTTCCAGCTTTCCTCTCCTCTCTGCAGCTTTCCTTTTCTTCCTCTTCCAGCTACAGCCACCACAGTCGACTCAGGCCACCATTTCCTCCACCAGAACCTCCAGCCACTTCACGCCAGGCCAGTGACAGCAGCTCCTTCTCCTCCGCAAGGTTGCCTCCCACTTCACTCCGCCCGTCTACAGCTTCTGCAACCGTTTGGTTGCATGCAGAACGTGAACAGTAATTGTTCACGTTTCTGCAGAAATAATTAACATAGGAGGTGGGCTGGACCTGATTCGGCCCAGACCATATGCATGGGCCGGGTCCGGCCCACCCCAAAGAGAAAAAACTTCTGGGCCGAGGTCGGCGAAAGCATTTTGGGCCGCTGTTGGGCCGCCTTTTCATTGGGCTGCGCCTGGCCCATTTATCTGGGCCGGCCCGACCCACCTGTTTTAATAATATTTAATTAATATATAATATAAAATATTTCTTTTAAAAAAAACAAAAAATTCCAAAAAAAAATTCAAAAATCCTTTGAAAAAAATTGTGATTTTCTCAAATATATTTCTACCAATTTTGTATAATATCGGGTTGTACATTTACACTGTAAAATACAAATCTGGAATTAAAATACCGGGTTTTACTCCGAAATATTTTTTAAAAAATTAAAACATTCTCAAAAAGAAAAAAATATTTTGTTGCATACGGCCAAATTCTAAAATTTTTCCAAGCATATTTTTCAAAAAAAAAAAAACAAAAACAAAAATTGCATCTTTCTCAAGTTTTTTTTTTTTAAATCCTAAAATGGATATCATAACCAGTTTATGATTATCCATTAGGGTTTGGCCAACTTGTCAAAAATCTTTTTTCAATATTTTTTTTTAGGATCCAGATGTAGACTTTAATATTTGTGGGGTGTAAAATTACACGATAAAATACACCCTTAAGTATTAAAGATACACGGTGTAAAAATGCAATGCTAAAATTCAGACTTTAGAAGGGTTAGGATTTAACCCGATAAGGTAGAGACTCTCTCATGAAGATAGATCTGCCTTAAACCTTAGAAAAGACCAACAAATAGAGACCTGACTTAAAAAAACAATCAAACAGTAATGCAGCTTACCTTAGGTAGGGTGCATTGGGGGTGATGCGTCTTCCACTTGCACAACCAGTCCCTTACTCAAACTCTCGCAGACCATAGGTTCCTAGTGACCATAATATTAGGTGGCGACTCCTGAACCTTAATCATAATTTTATGATTAAATCCAAAAAACCTTCCCAACACATCACACTTCACACCAGGAGGCACAACAGGAGCCTCCGCCGTCGCCAGACAATGTCACGCCCCCCGCGACAGGATGACGACTTCACTGGGGACCACCTTGTCTGGTCGGACTAAGCTTTGCTTGTTTGATTGTTTTCCTTTTTGTTGGTCTTTAATTTTAGCTCGTATTTTTACTGCTTTAGCATTTTAATTTTGTGAACAAACCCAATTCTAGGTTAGGTGGGGAGTAGCGGTCTGCCTCATGACTTTCAGTCGAGGTTCAGATTCGTGAAACATCCAACTATGAGCTGAGTATTTACTCGGTAATGGCGGTCATACTGTGCCCCAACCATTCCTTGTAAACCCCTATACTGCCTTCACGTGAGGTGGTCACTGGACAGTTCATAGACCCTTTTAAGACCAGGTAGAAGGCCTACCATCACGTAATGACCTAGAACCTTCCTTTAGAGCATGAACTCCCTACATATTCATTCTGCATGGGTTTTTTACCATTCATACCCAATGTGCATCCACACACATACATACATCAATTGTAAATAACATACATACTTGCATCAGGTTGAAATATAGGTCCTCAAAGAGCCTACAACACCCGTCTCCAAGCGAGAAACATGGAAGATGAAGAGCGTGCTCACCGTGACGCCCATTTCCAAGAAGAGTTAAGAGTCTCTGAAAGCAAGCGTGGCTCGCCTCACTAGCTTACTCGAGCAAACACTTAGAAATGCCTCTGGTGAAGGTCCTTCTAACCGGCCAGCTATTTTTGTTCAGCCTCCGGCAACAGCTCAACTTGAAGAAACAATGGGTGAACATGGTCAAGAACCTCTATACAATCCAGCATTTTTACACCCCAATGCCATTGGCACCCGCCCTTGCAGTCATAGGTACATTTGCCAATGAGTCCCACAAGACCAAGTCATCCAATGACATTGATCAAGATAAGATGGCAGCGTTGGAAGCCCGGATTAGAGCCATTGAAGGGGTAGACTTGTACGATCCAGTGCGGGCAGCAGAAATGTGTCTGGTCCCAAATGTGGTTGTCCCTAAAAAATTTCGTGTTCCTGAATTCATCAAATACACTGGAACAAAATGCCCTATAACTCATCTCAAATCTTACTGTAATAAAATGGCAGTAGTAGTACACGATGAAAAACTACTGATGCACTTTTTCCAAGATAGCTTAAGTGGGGCGGTGTTAAGCTGGTATATGAGATTGGACAACACAAAGATCCAAAAATGGAAAGACTTGGTGGATGCTTTTGTCAAGCAATACAAGTACAATATGGACATTGCTCCTGATAGAATCAGTTTGTCCAATCTAGAGAAAAGGGACAAGGAAAGCATAAGGGAATATGCTCAAAGGTGGAAAGACCTAGCTGCTCAAATATATCCCCTACTTTTGGACAAAGAGATGGTCAATTTATTTGCCAACACGCTCAAGGACCCATACTATGAACATGTGATGGGTAGTTCGGCCCAACAACCAGTTTTTTTTTTTGTTTTTTTTAATGGATGGGTTGGAAATGCCAAACTAAGGGTTTTGAAAGCTTTTTTTAGGTTTTTTTGGTCAAAAGGTATTGCTTACTTTGGAGGAAAAGCATCTGCCTTATGATATGAAGTTTGTTGAGTTGGGTAATAAACCTGAATGGTGAGCATTTTAAGCCATTCCCCTGAGTTCTTAAATTATGCAGTAGTAAAATTAGTCCTTGCTATGATGCCTTGAACGAATTACAAGAGCACTGCCTTTTCATAGAATGTATCGTAGCACTACATAACATCACATTATAGTTCCGTGAATTTAGTGGCATGTTTCGAGGAATCCTTGATGTAATGTCAGGGAAGGCTGGTGTAAAATCCAAAAATGTCATGTGAAAAACACAGTTCATTTTGTAAAATGGAATTGTATTTCTCAAATGGCTTAAGGAATTGTAGAAGTTTTTGGATGAGACAAAAAAACTCTTGAAATTTCCTATCTGTAATAGAATATTAACAGGTAATATTTTAAAAAAATCAATTTAATCTATTAACTTAAACTGTTTGTAAAGTTTTGAGATATAATTTATATTATTCTATATTAGAGTTGAATAGTGAATGGATAGTGATTTCGTTCATTAAACACTTGCTCTTAAATGAAATTATTTTCATTAACTTTGTAAAGTAAAAGAAAAATATTGCGAATCTCGCTAACCAAAAATTTATTGAGAGAGCTTGTATATAATTCATTGACGAGAATAGACTTAAAGCTTTTAAAAGATGAAAGAGTGTAATAATAATAACCATATCTAGTTGGTTGGAGATCTCAACATTTAGGTTCAAATGAAAAACTAAGTCATATAACATTCTTGGCAGCATTAGAAAAATATTATTTTCTACTTATTCTTATGATAAAATAAGTGCTAGTTGCAACGTGATAAATGATGTATAAGCTCTTAATGATTTTCTTAACTTGGTACACCAAGTGGAGTATCGTAGAATTCTCTTAATAAAAGATCACTTATATAAGTGAGAAATATAATTGTTTCATTGAGAATTTTAATAAATGATGAATTCTATAAAGCACTCATGAATCCATGAGTTGTTTAGGGCCAAAATGAACACAACAGTGAGAACAAAAAAAAAATCTCTAGGTAGAGAACTATATGAGTACTATTGTTTTGGTTTACATAAAAGGCGAATAATTCAAGACATCGCGTTTACTATTTAGTAGAGTAAATCCGATAGTATTTCACCAAGGAAGGTTCAAAGTCAATAACTATCTATTCTGATGTAGTAATCTACCAAATGAGTATATCTCAACAAATCTTTGAATCGTTCTTAAACCGGTGAGACGATTTCCATTCATATGAGGGATTGTTGGAAATTTGTTTTAATTAAATAAATTATGAGTGAATAAGAAATTAATCTCAAAGAACCTTTGGTTTTCTCACTCAAAGAACCATTGGTTTTTCTAGATTTAATTCTTAATTTATGGTGACTATTCAATGGTTGATAATGATGTGAATTAATTCTTAAACCTTTTAACTTCCCAAATTCACTATAAAAAGGAGGTGAAGGAAGAGTTTAAACCAAATATTTTTCAGATTTTTACACACTCTTCCTCACTTCATATATTAGTGTTTTATTCTTATTTTATACTTTGATTTTCCTCTCAAAATCTAGATCTTAGGTTCATATTTTTTTAAAAGATATTTTTTTTATATTATTTGGTTCAAAGATCTTGGTTTAAAAGTGTATCTAAATTAAGATGATGTTGTTGGAATTTTTGGAGATATTTTGCATATATTTTAACTGCATAAGTGAGGAGCTTGCATGAGTGAGAAGTAGTAAAGTTTTAAGGACAAATGATTCATCTTTAACAATAACAAAAGATTCATTACTTTAAAGTGCTTTAATAAGTAAATATTCTTCTTGTTTTAATTTAAGCATATTAATTTAAGCTTTTTTGTTTTGAGTTTATAGATTTAAACATATATACACTCTAGTTTTTCCTAAATCATCTTTTATTTAGGATGTTTTTGTAATGATAAGCTACTAATATTTTTTAATATTTATACACTAGTTTAATATATTTTCAAACTTTGATATGCATGATGAAATATACAATTAAAGAGCTGTTTGCTATAGGATTGTCTATTAATGGGAATTAGATGAGTGGCTGGACAAATTAAGTACTTGGAGGGCACCCAAGGAAGCGCTTTTGGTCTTTGATTGTGGGCGCATTAGGCATCTGTAGTCTGGAGAATGTGTTCTTGAATATTTATACTGATGATTTTACTTGTTGAAGGGCTTTAACAGAAGAGTTTGTTCAGAAACAAGATTAGCATTCAATGAATGCATGAATCGGACCATGGCAAATTGATTTTGCTGAATATAAAGTTAAAATTCAAATTTTGATAAAATATCTGTCTACAAAAGAATCAAGACCACTTCTTTTCATTCAAAGTTCTGTCCGTGGAACTGATATATCAGCCAAACCTAGGAAGCTCAGTTGAAGCTTCTAACAGTTGAAAATATTGCATATCACCAAACACTAGTCCACGCGTTCTCTTGACTTTTGTTCCTTTCCAAGTAACTTCTTAAGTAGATATCTTCAAATACCTTATCTCTTGGGTTCGCTTCATCTCAGCCTTTTATTTGAGAGAAAGTTACTTACTTTCTAATATCATATCTCTTTTGATACAAGTTCTAAGCTGTTAGCTAGTTTCATGAACTTTTGTTTTTGGTTTTTTGAATTCATTTACTATTAACTGTGTAATCCAGTGAACGCTTTGCTTCTGGGTTTCAAAGATTATATCAAAGGTTTGTTAATTTGGGTTTTTTTGTTTCTTATTTCCATGTGCTAGTTTTTACTTCAATTTTGCATGTTTTCATAAGCTGCGTTGTGATATCTGAGTCAACTTGATCACTTGGTTTTACACAGCATTATGTATATATACTCTTATAGTTAGATTACATTTAAAGTGAAAAAGACCCCATATTTTTGCTTACGTTGGGTTTTCTTGAATTTTAGGTGGTTACCATTTGGTTGTCATGGGAGGCCAATCTAGCAAGACCAGTAATGGTGATTTCGGATTCGCAAAAGATTTCAGCTCATACGAGGATGCTTGTAAGAAAGATCCACAATTAGGATCCTTCGATGCCAAAGTCCTTGAAAGGACTAAGATTGTCAGAAATTCCCTTGTCACTGGTAATTTCGACGTTAGATCCTTAGACTTATTTAAAGATGTCATAAATTTTCTTTTTGACCTGAGCCAAGATGTGGTTACTTTCGTTCTCGAAAGCAAGGAAGATATATGGAATAAACCAGAATTGTTGTCTTTGGTTGAGGAATACTTTGATGGTAGCATCAAATATATGGATTTTTGTAATGAACTACAAAGATGTGTTTCACGCGCTCGTACTAGCCAGAAGCATATACAGGCTGCCGTTACGCATTTCGAGAAGGAGAAGTATGTAGAGACATTAGAAGAATTACAGAAGTTTGTGGCGGCTGGCAATCCATTTACCTCGGAGTTCTTTGATCTGTTCCAATCAGTTCGTGAGCAGCAGCAATCCTTGTTGGAGAAAATAAGATCTCATAAGAGGAAGCTTGATAAGAAATTCAAAAAAGTGACGATTTGGAGGGCAGTGACTTATGTGTTGTTTGTTTCTCTTTCTGTCTTTGTGATGATTTCCAATGTAGTAGCGGTTGCCGTCTCTGCACCACCTGTTGTAACTGCTTTGGTCAATGCGCTAGACGTTACAGTGAAAGGGGTGGGAAGTTGGTGTGACTTTTGGAATCAGTACCAGAAAGCATTGAAGGAGGAGCGGGAGTTCGTGAAAAAAATTGACCGTGCAACTTTCATTAGAATCACAGCCATGAAAAATGCAAACGCTCTTGCTGAAAGATTGATTGTGGAAATCGAGCCACTCTTGAAGGAAGCAGCAGGGCTTGCTAGCAGGGAAGAAGATTTTGTAAAACTGAAGATGGATGAGATCAAGAAGGAGATGGCGTTGTTCATGGATACCTGTAAGCAATTAAATGACCAGGCTCATAACTGTCACAGCTACATAATCCAAGGAAGAAATCAGATTTTGGAGAAGATCAATAATAAAACAACTTGAACACAGACTGAGGTGATAAGTGGTGAGATCTCTAATGATTGGTCAATCATATAAAAAATAAAAAAGTATATACCAAACAGTGTGTTGTTGATGGTCTGCAGTTGTTTGTGAATCATTGTTTATGACAAATCATGAATTTTGCGTACTGTTGCACAATCGTGAGCGTGTATGTGTGTGTGACTGTAATAACTTCTTTAGCTTGGTTGATTACATTCATCAATGGCATGTTAATAGTCTGCTTATTATTAATGCACCTCACCAAAATTCTAGAAAATGCTATAAACTATGAGTTAGTACTAAGCTAAGCTACTATAGTTCTAAAAATGTAAAATACTAATAAATGAATATTATGTGAAAGAAAGAATTTTAGTACACAATTTAAACTACTCTGGAATTGTCTATATTAGTGTATATATATATGCCATGTATCTAATTTGTTGATTATATATAATATTAATGCTTTGTAAAGAAAATTATAATGTTATTGTGATTATGAGATATATATTGTATCAAAGAATTATTTCTAAATCATTCTGGTTAATGTTATATTAAGACTGAATATTAATTAGGTCATTGAAACTCGTACATGTTATGTTCTTTCTTTTATGAAAAGAAGCAACTATTATCATAAGCTAAGGTATGAGTGATACTTATAACTAATATATAGATAATATGACATATGCATTGAACTAACCCACATAAGAGTTTCACATGGAAACATCATATGTGTCTATGGAAAGACTCACGTGATGGTTATGTAAGTGATCCTTAAACTTGAGATCATTGAGTTATTTTATATAAGGAATGCTATGTTTTGATTCTTATACATAGTGTCCTAATCAAGTGCAAGAAATAAACAAATATGAGGTATAACATGACTATATGAAGATATTTAAGTAATCAAGAGATGAATCATTATCCACTCTGGAATTGTCTATATTAGTGTACATGTATATGCCATGTATCTAATTTGTTGGTTACATATAATATTAATGCTTTGTAAAGAAAATTATAATGTTATTGTGATTATGATATATATAGTGTACCAAAGAATTATTTCTAAATCATTCTGGTTAATGTTCTATTAAGACCGAATATTAATTAGGTCATTGAAACTCGTACATGTTATGTTCTTTCTTTTATGAAAAGAAGTAACTATTATCATAAGCTAAGGTATGAGTGATACTTATAACTAATATATAGATAATATGATATATGCATTGAACTAACCTAAATAAGAGTTTCACATGGAAACATCATATATGTCTATGGAAAGACTCACGTGATGGTTATGTAAGTGATCCTTAAACTTAAGATCATTGAGTTATTTTATATAAGAAATGCTATGTTTTGATTCTTATACATAGTGTCCTAATCAAGTGCAAGAAATAAACAAATATGAGGTATAACATGATTATATGAAGATATTTAAGTAATTAAGAGATGAATCATTATCATAAATAAATTATAAAAAATATTATATTTGTTCTCAAATAATATTAATTGTAATTAAATCTTTGCATAAGATGGAATGATGGATGAGAATGGAGGATGAGAATGGAGTCACTCTTGAAGAATGAGAGTTTGCTATCACGGAAGAAGGCTTTGTAGAATTCTTGATGGATGAGATCAAGAAGACGGTGGTGATATGTTGATGGAAACCTTTGAGGAATTAGATGGTCAAGCTCGTAGCTGTCACCGCCACATAATCCAGGGAAGGACTATGATTTGAAGAGGATCAATTATGCTAGTCAATGAAGAACTCCTATGGTTATTATGCTGACTGCCCAGCATCTCAGTCCGTGTTCAAGTTTTTGCATGATCCATCTGTTTGTAATTGTAAGCTAGCGCATTGGTTTGATTTATTTGGATTCGACCCAGGAAACTGTAATTTGAGCAGAAAATGATTTACAAACAGATGGATCATACAAAAACTTGAACACAGACTGAGATGATAAGTGGTGAGATCCCTAGTGATTGGTCAATCATAAAAGAAAACAAGAAGAAAAAAAAGAAGCAAATACCAAACAGCTTGTTGTTTATGGTATAGTAACCATCTCGGTTGTGTAACTCGTAGTGTGTTTGTTTTATAGGTAGTTTTTATGGTTGTGGTTTAAAAAAAATAAGTTTTAAAAAAATATGGTTAGGTGTGGTTAGTTGGATTTAGATATGTGTTTGACAAAAATTGTGGTTGAGGTTTATGTGCAGCAAAAAACATGTATAAAATGTTTGGTTGTGGTTTTTTTTCAAAAGTGTTTTTTACTTGGAAATGTATTGTCATAACCCAATTCTGGGTTATTTCCCAAAAATCTATTTCTTTTTCAAAATAAAAATCAAAAAATAAAATAAAGACTAGCAACGTGGAGAAAGCAGATCAAGGAGGGCTACAAAAATAGAAAAAAATCAAGCTGCAATTTTTGAAGGAGATTCAAGGCCTAATTGTTCCCCATTATGCCCAAAAATGGAGAAAAAAACATATTCAATGTCAAATTAAATGATTATTGGATGAATTTGCATAAGAATTAAGTCCAATGATATAATTAAATTTTTAATAGGCCAATTTGATTTAATCATGGGTCAAATTAAATTTTTAATTATGTTAAGAATTAATTTGGGTCCAATTAAAGGATTTAATTAAGTGCAAGGACTTAATTATACTTTAAATGGGTCAAATTAATTTTATTTGGGGCTTAATTGGTGAAAAATTAAGTTTGGGAGCTTAATTTGGGCTTAATTGAGAAGATTGGAATTTTAAGAGATCAAATTTAATTTTTACCAAGTTAATTGATTGAAATTAGGGGTTAAATTGTAAGAAAATTGAAGTTTTGGGGTCAATTAGGGGTTAAATTGAAGAAATTGACAGCCAAGGACGTTTATGTAAAAGGCACCAAACTATAGGGGTGAAATTGACAAAAAAACCGGGGTTGAAATGGAAGAAATTGAAAGTTTAATGGTCAATTAGGGGTTAAATTGACAAAATCCGAGACCAAGGACCATATTGTAAAAGGCGCGTAACTTCGGGGTTGCAATTGAAGTTCATCAGGGGCTTAATTGCATTAGATCAAAAATTTAGGGTCTATTACGGGTTCAATTGAAAGCAATTGAAAGCTGGAGGACTAAATTGAAAATCAGTTTAAATCCTTAATTCAAACCCAAAACGACGCCACTTTGAGAGAAAAAATAAGGGGACCAGACGACGCGTCGTCTGGTCACTGTTCATTGTCTTCTTCTTTTATCCGGGTAAAGCTGGTCCGGTTACCTACTTTGCAGGTGCATTTAATGCACCTAACGTCCACCAAATTTCACCAAACTTGCACGAAAATGATCCTCTGTTGTTCCTCTACTGTTCCATGTGAATAGTTCAGTCTGAATAACAACCAATCGGCGCCGGCGCGGCCTAAACATGCCAACTCAGGCAGCCTTTTCTTCAGATTTGACAGTGCATCATGCCTACTTTAAGCCAATGGTTGGGATCTTTCCCAACAGAATCAATGGCTGAAATTTACCCCGGTGTAGACGAGATTACCCTCTTCCACCGCCTATAAATAGAGGCGGGTTTGATGGCCTGGAGGGGGAGAAAATCGGGTCCAAAATAAGCCAAAAAACCAGCTTTTCTAGTTTCTCCACTGTCCTCTCTCTTCTTTTTCTCTCCGCCGTGGCCTTTAGCCACCACCACCCTCATCACTGGTCTTTCCACCATCAGCTCCACCACAGGAAGCCACCACAACCACCAAGCAGCCACCGCGACTCTCTCTCTCTTCTCCTACCATCCTTTCTCTCTCCTCTGCAAACTTCTTCTTCCTACACAATAGTAACTCCAGCGGCCAAGCTCTCCATCAACGCCGCCACCAGCCTCTTGTCAGCCACTTAGACAGCGGCTCCTTCTCTTCCGCCAGGTTGCCTTTCATCTTTCTCCCCACAGTCTGCAACTGTGTTGTTGCATGCAG
>Ga0307518_10001491_pt1 | contig 17374 bp, 10 predicted proteins | sample 25_EM_MG_FD_203889 | JGI IMG/M metagenome (GOLD analysis project Ga0307518, IMG submission 203889) | Populus trichocarpa ectomycorrhiza microbial communities from riparian zone in the Pacific Northwest, United States - 25_EM | ecosystem: Host-associated > Plants > Roots > Unclassified | place...
TTAATATATTTTTTTAAAAAATATTATTAATTTATTGCGGTGCGTACTTTAGATATTTTTTATATTTAAACTGAAAATTATTATTATCTCGTTGTGGAGCGCGGATCAATATCATAAAAATACGACGACGAAGTTGGTATACACTACAATTGACTTTGGCCGGATACCCCCAGTATAAATCCCATCCCATCATCTTCTATTCTGCTCTCACTTCTCACTCGAAGCTGGTTGTTCTCCCGTCTTCACTCATTCTCTCCCTCATCTAGCAAGCTCATACTTTCTGCCCTCTTCCAAAACATAATCCTCATCGTCTTTCTCTCCTCGTTTTTTAACCTACGGCCTTGAGTTCGTGTTAATTATATATGGTGTGTTTTGTTGAAGAAGCTAATTGCTGGTTGAATGGAGGGAGGGATTCATACAGGGACGACAGATGCCTCTGCTTTTAGAGACTGCCTCTCTTCAGCGTGGAAGAACCCTTATGTTCTCCGCCTTGCTTTCTCTGCTGGGATTGGTGGCCTTCTCTTTGGATATGACACAGGCAATTACTCTTTCTTTCTCATGCAGATAATTTCTGAAATTAGAAAATAATTAATTTTGTTGGCATGCCGGAGTTATATCCGGTGCTCTTCTTTACATTAGAGATGACTTCAGGTCTGTTGATAGGGAGACTCTGCTACACGTACTCATCTTTCTAATTAATTATTTTAACACTATTATATTAAAACAATCCAAAAAATAAATTCAAATTGGTTGATTTTATTATGATTTTTTTCAGAAAAGGCTATGCTTTAAATAAATGAAAATAAAAAAAAAAAAAAAAAGCTGGATTTTGGTTGATAGCTGATCATCATTCTTTTTATGTTATCTTTTTAGTGGGCATCGTATATTAATTTTAAATAATTTAATAGTATACTAATAACTCTATTAGTTGGACTTTGTTTCTTCTTCTAATTATTTATCAGTAATGATGCGGTCAAGTGTCTGTCTAGGCTTCTGTCCTGAACTTTCTAGGCTCAGTAATCCAAATCAAAACAATTTAATATCTGGACAGTTTAGTCACAGAATAAAATCATGTGTTATATTTAAAATATATTTATATCTGGATAGTTTCGTCATGCAACAAATTGTGAAGGAAAAAAAAAATTAAAAAATAAAAATATTTAAAAACACATCAAAATTGAACACATTAGCATAACAGTTAAAAAAATATCAATAAAAAAAATCCAAAAATACTAAAAAAAATCACAAACATTGAACGAAATGAGCTACACAAACCGTTCAAAGATATCATGGCTCACTTGTCTTTGAACTGCTCATGTGGTCTACTACAGTTATTGTTGGTGACCTTCTTCGATATCGTTGGAGTTGTCTTGTTGAGATCTTTACAACAGTATCGATAGTATCATTAGAGTTTTAGTGTGCTTTCAAGATTTTTTTTTCTTTTCTTTTCTTCCTCCTTTACTATTTAAATTTTATGTAATTTAAATTATAAAATTTAAACGAATTTAAGATAACATTTCCTCGGAAATCACAAAAATTATCTCTAATTTTTTAAATTATATTATTTTTTAAAATATTTCTTACACCATATTTTATTTTTTCATGCTACAGTCCAAACAATAGTTCAAAAACTTGTTTAAGAGGTTTAGATGGGGTGGCTTTTAAGAAAGTCCTCGTTAATTCACCCTTCCTTTCTTTCTTTCTTTCTTTCTTTCTAACTAATGAAAGTTTTGCTCTTTTCATTCATTTGTAGCCATCATTTATCATTCTTAAGCTAATTTCTGGCAGATATCCGTTTCCAGTAACTTAGCAACAACCCTCTATACCGAGGTCTGAAGAATGTTTTAACAACTTGGAGATTCTTTACTTTGACGAAACAATAAAATCCATAATCAACCCTAATGTACTCAAAATTCAAGTTAATTCTAATATGATTTTTTTAAAAAAATTCTAATAGAAAAAACATCAGCAACACACTTTGGACCGATTATATATGGCGCATCCTGACTGTAAATTATGACCCATAAATAGGAGAGCATTGTGAGTATGGCAGTTGCCGGAGCAATCATAGGAGCAGCAATTGGTGGATGGGCGAATGACCGATATGGGAGGAGAAGTGCAATCCTCATAGCTGATTTCCTATTCTTCACTGGAGCTGTTATCATGGCTTCTGCTCCTGGCCCAGCTCTTCTCATCATTGGTAGAGTTTTTGTTGGACTCGGTGTTGGAATGGCATCTATGACTGCCCCTCTCTGCATTTCAGAGGCTTCTCCTGCAAAAATCCGAGGTGATCTTGTCAGTGCCAATGGATTTCTCATTACTGGCGGCCAGTTCCTCTCTTATCTCATCAACTTGGCCTTTACCAAGGTAAAGCTAAAACTGAAGCTCTGTGAATTTGCCCATTACCATGCAAGCTTATTTGAAGTTCGTTTTATACCCAAGTTTGTAAGAGAGATTTTTCACTAGACAGGCTTATTTGGTACTTACTTGTACATCACATGTTCTGTTTGGTAAATACGACAATGCTATAACTTGCCATGTGTTTTCAAGGCACCAGGAACATGGCGGTGGATGCTTGGGATTGCAGGAGTTCCAGCTCTGCTGCAGTTCAGCCTAATGCTTCTTCTTCCAGAGTCCCCCCGCTGGCTATTTCGCAAGGTTCTCCTTTTATTTTTCTCTAACATTTGCTTTCCTAATTCTTCATAAGAAATTCTATTTTTCCTACCTCTAAGACTTTACATACTGCAGGGAAGAGAAGAAGAAGCCAAAGCCATCCTCAGGAAAATATATCCAGTTGATGACGTTGAAACAGAAATCCAGGATCTAAAGGAATCAATTGACAAAGAAATTCTGGAAGAAGGGGGTTCTGAGAAGATCAATCTCATCAAACTATTGCAAACCAAAACAGTGAGAAGAGGACTCATTGCAGGTGTTGGCCTTCAGGTTTTCCAGCAGTTTGTGGGCATTAATACAGTCATGTATTAATTACAGTCCCACTAATACCATGGTTCAGTTGGCTGGTTTTGCTTCTAACCAAACTGCACTCCTCCTCTCACTTGTCACTGCTGGGTTCAATGCCTTGGGCTCTATTGTGAGCATATACTTCATTGACAGGACAGGAAGGAAGAAACTCCTAATCATCAGTTTGTTTGGTGTCGTAATCTCTCTTGGACTTCTATCAGGAATTTTCCGTGAGACTACAACTCACTCACCGATCGTTATAGCAACTGAATCAAGCTTTGCTGCCTACACCTGCCCAGATTACAGTTCAGTCACAAATGCTGCTGGTTGGGACTGCATGAAGTGTTTGAAGGCTTCACATCCAGATTGTGGGTTCTGTTCTTCAGCTTCTGATAAGGTACATTACACCTACCACTATATTAATCCTACCCATAGCATGGTTCTCATTAACCAGTAACCAGCTACACTGCAATAAAATCTCAATTCTAAAATACGGGATGTTCAAAAGCTAACAAAACGTTCAACAATTTGGACCTCCTTGATATTGAATCGCTAAGCTCGCTAATAAAATGAAGCGACCGACTTGAAACACGGTATCCTTCCCGCTACTGAAGAATGAGAAACAACTAGTGTCTGAGACATGGAAACAAACAGAAATACTTTTGTCTCAACTAATTCAAAAACCCTCCTTCTAAGAAATCCTGCCAGAGTAATCTATGATGATGTTTTATTGCAGCTACTGCCAGGATCATGTTTGATCTCAAATAGCACAGTCCGTAAGAGCCATAGGGAATGGTACACAAGAGGATGTCCAAGCAAATACGGATGGGTTGCACTAATTGGCCTGACACTCTACATCATATTCTTCTCTCCAGGAATGGGTACTGTCCCATGGATTGTCAATTCTGAGATCTACCCTTTGAGGTTTAGAGGGGTCTGTGGAGGAATAGCTGCCACTGCAAACTGGATCTCAAACCTCATCGTTGCCCAGTCCTTCCTGTCCTTAACACAAGCAATTGGGACATCCTGGGCATTGTAATTTTTGGGATCATATCTGTTGTGGCTTTGATCTTCGTCCTAATCTATGTGCCAGAAACAAAGGGGCTTCCAATCGAGGAAGTTGAGAAGATGTTGGAGCTTAGAACCCAGCACTACAAGTTCTGGGAGAAGAGTTCTGGCCCATTAGAGAAGAGCCAAGAAATGTGAGGAGTGGAAGGATGACATCCGTTTGAAATTCGAATTAGGGCTTTCTTAGGGTATGCCTTGTTTACAATCTAGCAAAGCATATAACGTTTCTCACCAGTTGATGCCTTCATGAAGAATGGGACAGTCCTCAATTTGAGTCAATAGTTCGAATGCTAATCAAGTCTTACTTAACATACTCTCTTTTCTTTTCCCAAGGTTAAATGCCACTGTTGATAAAATTCTATTGACATCATTAGCATTCAAAATTACAGGATAGCTAATCAAGTCTTATTTATAAATTTTTTTTATATTCTTTCTTTTATAATATGATCAAAAATAATAATTATTCAAATATCCACGACTTCCATAAAACATACCCCGTTTATTTCTTTTTTATTATTTCTTATAAATAAAAATAAATTAAGGAGAAATCCTACCTGCTTGGCATACTGATTATGAACCACTCATGTCTTGAAATCTAACCGAAACAATAACTCTTGTTATTAACCAAAATATTTCATTATCATCTTTTATACCAACTCTTGGAATTATATAACACACTACTTAATTATTTCCATATAATTATCATATTTTTACACTAAATATACCAATAACATTTATTATTTCATTTTTCATGTTACGAATCGGTTGGACTAACTTACCTTTTCATATCAAACATTTATTGTTGTTGAAAAAACAAAAGCTATAAATTTGATTTGAATGATAAAATTAAAAACCATAAAAACTGACAAAAAGACCAAGGAAAAAACCAAGAAATCAAAAGAAGTACCAAATTTAAATATTAATTATTATTCAAAAAAACAAAAAATATAAAATTGATTTGAAAGATAAAATTGAAAGCATAAAAACTTTAACAAAAGGGAAAAGGAACAAAATAAGAAATCAAAAGTAGAAGGACCGAACCGAAAAATATTATATATACAAATAAGAATTGAAGGATTAAATTGAAAAATAATAAAACTTTAACAAAAGGGAAAATGACAAAAATAAACAATCAAAACTAAAAGGACTGAATCTGAAAAAGCAATAAAAATAGGGACTATAATGCATCTCTTGTATAAGAGAGAGAAATGAAGGAGGGAAAAAGAAAGGGCAACTGGCAATAAACTGGTCACCTTTAGATAACACGCACCAACCATAAAGGAAGACGACACAATAGAGAACAAAATGAGACGACATAAGAAAAATTTCAACCACCGGGAGGCGCTGCACACGCTGCCCAAAATATGTGGTGCCTCCCTCGCGTTGGCGTTTTATGCACGCGCCAACAACTTTTTGAATTAAAAAATATTTATTAAATGTTAAATTAATTCATCACCCTTGACCAACCTAGTAATTATAAAAATAAAACCTTGAAGAAAAGACGTCAATACCCCTATATACACGGCCTTTTTTTTACTCCAAGGACAATTGTATAATTGTACTTATCCAACAATGTTAGCTTTTTTTATTATTATTCTAGGGGTATTTTAGTTATTTTATTATGCATTAAAAGATGAATCAAGAAAAACACCCCTAAACAAATCAATAATGACAAATGAATTGTGTGAAAAGACGAAGACACTCTTGAATCAAAGATAATCAATTTTTTAGCCAATGACATATACATCACTCCCCTATTCTAATGAATAATGAAGTGTCTATGGCTATAAGGAATTCACCTTCCCTTTTAGTATATTTTTTATTTTTTACATGGACAACTCTTGACCTCAAACTGTTTATATGGTACTAAATCATTGGCTCATGCTCTACTGTAGATTGGATTAATTTTTTTTAATGTAAAAATATATCCAAGCATTCTCAACTTGTTTTATAATAAAAAACATCTAATCATGAACTCAAAATATGATATGTATTAGTTGATATTTTTTAAAAATATTGATACAATGACATATTGGATGTCATTTAAAAAAATATTGAGACAACGACATATTAGAAAGACCTGGATTAACCTGTTAAATCTGCAATCCAGGTCATAAAATCATGATAACCCAATAAAAATCAAATCAAAATAAATTATAAAATTCAATTCCTAATCAACCTAATGTTGACGGTCGAAATTGAAAAAAAAATTAAAAAAGGATAAAAAAAAACCAATTCAGCTCAGATTAACCTGCCAAACCCGCAACCCTAGTCATGAGATTGAGATAACCCTATACAAAGCAAATAAAAAAATATCATGAAGCTCAATTTCCAACCAACTCAATATTGAAAGATGTAATCGAGAAAAAAAAATCAATTAAAAAAGGACAAGAAAAAACAACTCAAAAAAACTTGAGCTAACCCCTTAAACTCATGACACAAGTCATGAGAACATAATAATTTCATAAAAAGAAATTAAAAAACTAACTAAGCTTTATTTCCAATAGATCCAGTGTTGAAAGTTGAAATCAAGAAGAAAAAAAAGCTAAATCTGTGAGACTAGGATAACTCCATAGAAAGCAAATTGAAAAATAATGTGAAGCCTAATTCCCTAACAATCTAATATTAAAGAATGAAATTAAAAAAAAAACTAAAAAAAAGATTGAGTTGTTGTAAGGTGAAATTGAAAAAAAAATTCAATTAAAAAAAGACCAAAAAAATATATTGAGTCAACCCGTATCAACCCATCAAACTCGTAACCTGGGTCATGAAATCAGGATAACCTTATAGAAAGCAAATCAAAAAATTTATGAAGTCCAATTAAAAAATTATTCAATTAAAAAAGGTGCATAAAAATGAACAAATTCAACTTGTCAAACTCGTGATCCGGATCATGAGATCAGGATAACCTCATTGAAAGCAAATCAAAAGAAATTTTGAAGTTCAATTACCCCATGCTGAAGGATGCAATAAAAAAATCAATTAGAAAAAACAGCAAAAAAAATGATCGTAACCAAATCAGGTTAACTTATTAAACTCGTGATCTAGGTCATGAGACTGAAATAACTTCATAAAAAGAAAATAAAAGAAATCACAAAACTACATTTCCAACATATCTAATATTGAAAGTTGAAATTGAGAAGAAAAAAAAAACTAAATCCATACGACCAGATAATTTTATAGAAAACAAATTAAAAAAAAATTACAAAGCCCAAATCCCAAGTAATTTAATATTGAATGATAAAATTGAAGAAAAAAGCTAAATGAAAATTGAGTTATTGAAGAGTGAAATTGAAAAAAAAATCAATTAAGAAAGGACCAAAAAAACTGAGTCAATTTGGATCAATCCATCAAACCCGCAACTCAGATCATGAGATCGGGATAACCCCATGAAAAAAAAATAAAAAATATACGAAGCCTAATAAAGAATATATTCAAATAAAAAAGGAATAAAAAAATGAACATAGTCAACCTGTCAAAAAACAAATAAAAAATATATGAAATCCAATTTCCAACCAATCCAATTTTAAAACATGAAATGAAAAGATTCAATTAGAAAAAACAACCTAAAAAACCCAATTCAAGAGTCAACTTAAGTTAACATGTTAAACTTGCAACCATATTAATTACATTAAGATAAATTTATAGAAAGTAAATAAAAAAAATTACAAAGCTTCATTTTAGAGAAATCTATTATTGAAAATTGAAATAAAAAATAAACTTCATAACACAGGTATATAATCCAATAAAAAAAATTATAAATCAATGAGACCACGGTCAAAGGAAAAATTATCATTTTGTCACATACTTGTTCGCACAGTATCCAGATGTTATGTCAAGTGAATAATGAGTAAGTTGTTGTAGTTTTATTCTATTTGTATGATGTTTATATATATTGCTGCAATGTTGCTTAATGTTGCTTGTATTAATTGATGGAATTATTTTTATTGTGCAGAGGGAAAAGCAAAACTAGCTTTTCCATAATTGGAGATGACCACTCCACAACCTCTAACCCCTCGGCGAGCAAACCACTTCTCCATACTTGTTAATGGCCAACCCTTCCCCGGTTATCAATCCCTATCTCCACACTTGTCAATGGCCAACCTGTCCCCGGCAACCCTGTTGATAGCAATGTCCTCGACTACCCCTCCATAATTAACTTTTAGGGGTATGAATTTTAGGGTGATGAATCATATCTTAATTAATTATATATTTTCATATAGTTCATGTTACATTAAATAATTGTTTGTTTTTTATTCTTAATTAGAACAATATGTAGTAGGATCAAAATATAACATTCTCTATATAAGATAACTTAGTAATATCAAGTCTAAAGATCTCTTACACAACCGTCGCGAGAATCTTTCCATAAACACAAATGATGTCTCCATACATAATTCTCATGCGGGCCAGTTCAGTGTACATGTCATTTGACAAGCATCTATATATTAGTACTAGGTGTTATAAGTTATTTTTGGGTTATTCCCCAAAATTTACCTTTTTCCTTGTAAAAAAAAAAAGCAAAAGAAATAAAACAAAAAGATTGGTAATTTGGAAAAAGCTAGCTGAGGAAGGTCCCAGATATATACAGAAGAATCAAGTTGGAATTTTGGATGAAATTTGGAGCCTAATCATACCTCAATGTACCCAAGTGATGTGAACCTCGTGATCACGTGGTCACGCAACCCACAATCAAGATTGAGATCTGATCTCGGAAAGCAGAAATAGGTCTGATAGGAGTGTGACACAATGAAAACCTGCCCCAAGACACCAACATTATTGGAATGAGTAGAATGACGCCACGAAGCCAATTAATCTTCGATAAGTCAAATTCAGTTCGTTCAAGAATTGAAGAATGCAAGAATCACTCTCACACGTTAAAACTGAAAAATTCAGAAGTAATAATCATCAAAGGCTGCTGAAATTTAGGTTAAATGTGTTTAAATAGTTCTTAAAAGTAACCCTAATGGATCTACCCTTGTGGACTGAACTGACCCCCATACAAAACTGAAAAACCCATAACCTGATCCAAACAAGCCTTGGATCCTAGCTCAAAACAAAGTTTTAATTAAGCCTAAACATGAAAGAAAATAATAAAAATAACTAGTTTATCATTAAATATCGCTAGCCCTTTTTTCCTTGTGTAGCTAGGATGAATAAGGAATCCTTATAAGAAAAGGTTTCTGAAACATTAATGAATCCTTGTCACACTTGGAGATTATATTGCAGTTCATTAAAGATCGTCGTGTAACTAGGAAATTTCCAAAACCAACTACCACATCCTTGTAAGAAAAGAAACTTAACCAAATAGGAAGTCCACAAGTCAAAAGAAAGTAAATAACAAAATTCATACAGCCTCTGTTGACCAGAATTCCCATGCCTTCCCAACACCAATTGACCTGAAATTTCAACCCAAGGTAGGACAACATGTCTAGAGAGTTCACGTAACATTTTAACCCAATCCAACGGTCAGATTGAGAATTATGATTGTTGCCGTAAACCTGAACTGTTGCACATTTTACACCGAAATCTAAATCTGACCTTCTTGGGTCGTATCCCAAGGCTGAACCATATCACTAAGACTAGAGAAACAATGTAGATTCTAGGTCAAATTAAATGATTTTTAGACAGATCTGCATAAAAATCAAGTCTAGAGATATAATTAGATTTTTAATAGGTCAATTTGATTTAAACATGGGCCAAATTAAAAGTTTGATTATGTTTAAGAATTAATTTGGGTCCAATTAAAATATTTAAGTAGGTGCAAGGACTTAATTATACTTTTAATGGGTCAAATTAATTTTTTTTAGGGACTTAATTGGTGAAAATTAAGTTTGGAAACCCAATTCGGGCTTAATTAAGAAGATTGGAATTTTAGAGGACCAAACTTAATTTTTACGAAGTCAATTGATTGAAATCAAAAGTAAAATTGTAAGAAAATTGATCACGCAACTCACAATCAAGATTGAGATCTGATCCTGGAAAACTAAAATGGGTCTGATAGGAGTGTGACACAATAGAAACCTGTCACAAGGCACCAACACTATTGGAATGAAATAGAATGACGTCATGAAGTCAGTTAATCTTTGATAAGTTAAATTCAGTTCATTCAAGAACTGAAGAATGCAAGAATCACTTTCATAAGTTAAAACTAAAAAAATCAGAAGTAATATTCATCAATGGTTGCTGAAATTTTTGTTACATGTGTTTAAATAGTTCTTAAAAATTAACCCTAATATATCTACCCTAGTGGGCTGAACTGAACCACATACAAAACTAACCCAAAAACATTAAACTGAAAAGCTCATAGCCTGATACAAACAAGCATTTGATCCTAGCTGAAAAATAAAGTATTAATTAAGCCCAAACATGAAAGAAAATAATTAATATGTCATTAAATACCATCAGCCCTTCTTTCTTTGTGTAGCTAGGATGAATAAGGAATTCTTATAAGAAAAAGATTCTGAAACATTAATGAATCATTGCCACATTTGGAGATTATATTGCAGCTCATGAAAGATTCTTGTGGAACTAGAAGATTCCCAAAACAAGCTCTCACATCCTTGTAGAAAAAGGGTCATTGTCAAATAGGAAGTCCACAAGTCAAAATGAAGTAAATAATAAAATTCGTACAGTATGTTCTGACCTATATCGCAAGTCCTTGCCGAACTCCAATTCACCTTAAACTTTCCCCAACATAGACCAATACCTCTGGAATCTTTTGGTAAGGTTTCATCTCAATCAAACGGTTGGATTTGGAGTTATGCTCAATATCATAAAAATGGATGGTAGAAAAGCTTACACCAAAATCTGAATCTGACCTTGCTTGGGTCGTATCACAAGGTTGAACCATATCAGCACCACAGAACTTATAGGGGGAGGAAATTATAACTGCCACTTATATACTTAATAAATTAGCCTATAAATAGTTAGAAAAGACATCATATAAATTATGAAATGGTAAAAGACCTTATAAATACCTTAAAGTCTGAGGGTGTCTTGCAAAGGTAGTACCTGATCCTAAAAGGGTTAAGATGGGACATAAAACTATGGATTTTATATTTATTAGATATGCATATCAATTTCTTGTACACAAGTCAATTATTGGGGATGCTACATTCTTTGAATATGTGTTTCCATGGAAAGGAGCACAAGAAAATCATTCACTTAAGAGAACGAATGAGGCTAGCTTCAGTAATCATCATCAATCAGAAGATGACAAAATTGAGTTTAGAAAAAGTAAAAGAACAAAAACAACTAAAATATTTGGTCTTGATTTCTTAACATACCTGCTAGAAAATGGATCTTGAGCCTACTTCGAGGTAACATCCTGTCCAGAAACTTCCTATTGAAAGGAGGCAGTCAATAATGAAGTTGAATCCATTATGAATAATCATATATGGAAACTATTGTAACTCATTCTTGGGTTCTTGCCTTAAATTTACCTTTTTTCCTTTCAAAATAAAAATTAAAAAAAAAAAAGCAGCAATAACAAGAAGAATGTCAACTTGGCAAAAGTAGGCTAAGAAAGATTTCAGATATATAAAAAGATCAAGCTGCGATTTTGGATGGAATTATAAGCCTAATCACCTCCATTATACCTAAGACTAAAAAGACAATACAAATTCAAGATCGAATTAAATGATTATTGAACAGATCTATATAAACATTAAGTCCAACGACTTAATTAGATTTTTAATAGGCCAATTCAATTTAATCATGGGCCAAATTAAAATTTTAATTATGTTTAAGAATTAATTTGGGTCAAATTAATATATTTAATTAGGTGCAAGGACTTAGTAATACTTTTAAGGGGTCAAATTAATTTTATTAGTGACTTAATTGGTGAAATATTAAGCTTATAAACCCAATTTGGGCTTAATTGAGAAGATTAGAATTTTAGAGGACCAAACTTAATTTTTACAAAGTCATTTGATTGAAATCATAAACAAAATTACAAGAAAATCAAAGTTTAAGGTCAATTAAGGGTTAAAATGAAGAGATTCATAACCAAGGATCTTTTTGAAAAGGCATTAAACTATAGGGACTCAATTCATTTGAAAACAGGGATGAAATTGAAGTAAATTGAAGTTTAATGGTCAATTGAGGGTCAATATGCATAAATCCCAAACCAAGAACCAAAATTAAAAGGGAGTTGAAATTTAGGGTTGGTATTGAAGTTCGGCAAGGGTAAAATCACATAAAATTAAAAGTTCAATGTCAATTGGGGATGTGATTATAAGAAATGAAAAACCAAATGACTAAAGTGAACTTTAGTCAAATCCCTAATTAAAACCCTAAGAAAATCAAAACGACGTCGTTTCACTAAAATAAAACAGTGCGTTTTGATCAAAACGGTTTGTTTTGGTACAAAACGATGTCGTTTTGACCAGTACATGAACAACAACAAATAGAGGCCAGACGAACTGTCGTCTGGCCACTGTTCATTATCTTCTACCTTTCACACCATAAAGGTTGTTTGGGTGGTTGCTTTCCAGAGCATTTAATGCTTCGTCTCTCCACCAAATCGAACAAATCATACACCACCACGATGGCCTGACATTGTACTACACCCCAACATAATTCATGTCAGCTAATTGCCCTTACAGCTACCACAGCGCTACCCCAAAGAGGCTAACCCGATCATCCTTTAGCAGTTCAATTTAGCAGCTCATGATGACGACTTTAAGCCAATGGTTGAGATCTTTCCCGACTGAATCAAGGACCAAGATTGGTCCTCTATAAAGACAACAAGTCCCTCTTCCACCCTTATAAATAGGAGTAGATTTCGGGTATTGAGGGGCAAGAGAGAAAAGTGCAAAGTGAGCAAAAAAACCAGTTTTTTCTTAGCATTTTCAATATTGTTTTCTCCTCGCCGCCTCTGCAACCGTCTTCTTCCCCATCAATCCCGGCAACTTCAGCCTCTACACCATGATCAATAGCGGCCCAACACCTTTGTAACTCCATCTTCCCACTGGCAACAGGAACAACCACGCCAACACCTAATCTCTTCTTCCAATAATGCCAGCCCCTTCTGACCAGCCTCTCCGCTGCCAACTTCTCCACCAATAGCTCCACCGTGAGCCGCCAGAAACAACCCATCCAGCTCAAGTAAGCTTCTTCACCCCTCTTTCCCTTGCACTTTTTTACTTGCATGCACGACATGAATTAATTCACGTCCAATAATTGTTGGCTTTTTGCAAGTAGATGTAAGCTGGGCTCGACCCATTCAGCTCAGCCCATATGGTTGGGCTGGGTCCAGCCTATTTTAAAAAAAAACAGAGAGAGAAAAGAAGAAAGGATTGTTTGGCCTATAGTCAGCCCAGCCCAATTCGACTGGGCCTCAGACTGGGTCTAGCCCAAATAATAAAAAATTAATAATGATAATAAAAAAAATATTTTTTCAAAAGATCATTTTAAAATTATATGTGGGTCCGTCACGTATTTTTTTAATAATTTTGTCTAATATCAAGCCATAAACTTACCTGTTGTCAAAATATCTGATTTTTTCAAAAAAAAAATATTTTCAAAGAAACAAAAAAGATTTTTTGTTTTCATGCATACAGTCAAATCCTAAAGGTTTTCCATGCATAATTTTCTATAAAAAAAAGATAAAATCACATTTTTATCATGTTTTAAGAAATGCAAAAATGGATATCATAACCAATTTATGATTATCCATTAAAGTTTGGTCAAAATACCAAAAATCCTATAATAATTAGTTTGTTTTTCAGAACATTAGGAATTTAGCTATATCTAAGAAATAAATAAGTTTGGGTCTAAGAACGGTTATGTTTAATCTAGTAAAGTGGATACTTCCTCACAAAAAGAGATCTACCTTGGACCTTAGACGAGACTAACGGATAGCAACATGACTTAGAAACACAATAAATAAGCAATGCAGCTTACCTTAGGTAGGGTGCACTAGAGGTGATACGTCTTCCCCTTGCACAATTAGTCCCCTTACCCAAATTCTCGTAGGCCATTAAGTTTTCTAGTGACCATAATATTAAGTGACGACTCATGAACTCTATAATTATAACCTTATGATTAAACCTCTCCCTTAACTTACAGGAGACAATTCCGCCATTTGATGTCATGCATGTCACGACAGAAACTAGTGGATCTTTCTTTCAGAATTAAAACTTTAGGTCATAAGTGGATCTTCAAAAGAAAGATGAAAGCTGGTGAAATTATTGACAAATATAAATTTGGATTATTGTTAAAGGTTTTAGACAATAAGAGGGTTTGGACTATTGACACATATTCACTTGTGTTAAGAATAATTTTCATACAAATGTTAATAATCATTGCGGCTATTAACAAGCTCGAAATACTTCAAATGGATGTAAAAATAGCTTTCTTAAATTGTGACCTTGATGGAGAGGTTTACATGGAACAACTTAAGAGTTTGTTATCAAAACACAAGAAAAGAAAGTTTGTAAGCTTGTCAAATCATTGTATGGTTTGAAATAAGCACCTAAATAATGGAAAGAAAATATTAATAAGGTTATGTTGTCAAATGAGTTTAAAATCAACAAAGTTGATAAATATATTTATATGAAAAACAAAGATAAAGGTTATAGCATTATATGCCTCTATGTAAATAATATGTTTATTTTGGATAGTAATGACCACATGGCCAGGTCTACTAAGAAAATTTCAACTAACAAGTTTGACATGTAAACTCATGGCTTTAAATTGTAAGAACTTGCTAAAAACATTTAAAATGAGTTTAAATAAGGGTGAACTAAACTAAACGGTTAAGGACCTGCGAGGTAAGAAAATTATGAATTTATAACATGGTGGTAAATCTTGATGGAAGGAAATAAATTAACAAAAATAAAATAAATAAGCTATTAAATAGGGGAAAGAGTCTTGGAAAATTTTTTAGAAGTATTAGAAAAGTTGATCATAATTCAGTATCCAAAGATAATAGGGATTGAGGAAAATTACAGAAAATAACAATAAATTGTTAAGTGATGGCATTTTTTTAAATAAGAGCGAAACAACCCTTCCATCTTTAAATATATTGGATGGTGTCATTAATGGCCAGGAGAGATTGAAATTTTATCTTCCTTCCTATTTTGAGTGATTTGCTTTCTAAAATTAGTGCATTTAGGGTGTGAGGAGTGGATTATAAGGAAGAAACACAATTAATAAAGGATTTGGGGGAGAGTTTGAGAGAGAGAGAAAGAGAGAGAGAGATTTGGAAACTTGAGAAAAAAATCCAACGATTTGGAAGGGAAAAGAAGTGGAGGAGAAACTTACAAATAAAACCATAACATTAAGTGCAAAGTAACTTGGTAATGTATTCCTTACCAATTAATTCTTGTTGTTTTGAATTTGGGACAATTTTAGGAGAAAACCCTAACTTTTCAATTTAGGATTCTTTAATAAAACTTGGGGGGAAATGTGTTTGATTGAAGAATTGTTATAGTGACATGAGATACATGTTACCAAGAGTATGAATAAGTTAAAATTGAAGAAAAATCAAGAGGTAACAATAAGTCTTAGGGTCGACCATGTTGGATGTGTTGGGGAAAATCAAGAGGTGGCAAAAATGTGTTGTGAATTAAGTGTTGGTATTAATCTTATAATTTATGTTATAAGTATGTTAAGGAAAATGATTTACATGTTATGGAAATAGTGAGAAGTGTTGAATTCATATGAAAATGTGATAATTAGAGTTTTTTTTTAGTGTTTGGCATGTAAAGAAAGAAGTGTGGAATATAATTTTGAACCAGCAAAATTCTTAAAAGTATTGAATTTGACTAAGTATGGATTGTGATAGTTATTGGATTGTGGAATTTCATGTATATGGGATTATTAAATGCTATAATATTTTGAGTTTGGTAATGTGCTAAGAAAGAGTGAAATGTTTAAGTATTAAATGTAAAGTTGTTAACATGAATATGGATTAGTGAATTTGAGAGACATATTGATTAATGTTGTATCTCCTTTTAAATTAAGAGAGGTATCAGGAGTTAGGCCATCTGTTGGAGAAGCTGGGTCTACAGGAGAAGCAGGTAGGTGCCCTACACCTTGAATTTCTTTAAATTAAGCATGTTTTATTTATAATGTTTTTTTGATTGTTGTAGTATTGCTAAATTTTGGGTTAAATTAACAATAATGGTGCTAAGTCTAGTCTTCATCCCTATAAAGTTATTCTCGTTCAATGTCAAGCTCAGTTATTTTCATGTTCATTTGCACATCGAATTCATTAATATGATCTTGTCATTTCTTGAACTTCTGTCTCAACTAACTCAGCTCTCCATCAGCTTTTAAATACTGCTCTTTTAGCTTCTTCAATTCTTACTCCTGGATTTCTAGCTCAAACTATACTATGGAGACCTATTCTTTTAGGGAATTTGCTCTATCTTGATACTCCCTCATATCTTATTCAGCTGTCTTTCTAGCTTCTCTTTCATCACCAGCTTGTGCTTTGTACTAAGCTTTTAAGGTTCTTTCTTCCTCAATAATGAGATTGGCTAACCTATTCTTTTCTTTCTCAACTTCCAACCTCCTTTTATTATTATTCTTTTCTTTCTTTAAAGAAGCTATCAATTCTTTGTCGGCCTGGGGCACCACTCCGAATTCTTCCTCTTTTTTATTGATGGGAAGAACTGAAAAAAGGCTTTCGCCGATGACAGAAGAAGTAGAATTTCAATTACATTATGGTGGTCTCGTCATGTCCTCCGATTCAGCCTGTCCTATTGGCATCGGCCATCCTAGGAATCCGATGTTGGGTCGGGGCAATCTGACTTAACCAACTCTTTTTCTAACATCAGATGCTTGTTCACCAAATCGTTATACTTGGCCATTCTTTCCTTCAACTACTCTTGGATTCCCTGTGCAATTTCCTTGGACTTTCTGGCCATGTCCTACCACTCACTAATCATCTCTTGATCATTTTTTTCCTCATTCTGAGTCTTGCATAAGTGCGGCTATCTGTTCATCTTTTTCCCTCGACTATTGGTTCAAAAGGACCTTCATCTTTTCTTCTTCAAATAGCTGATTTTCTAAGAACTTTTGTTGACTCTTGATGTTACTTAGCTCAATTATCAGCTTATCCAACTCATCTCACAACTACTCTTCATTGATAACCTTTTTTCTCTTGGGTTCCCAAGTGATAAATGACTCGTCATTGCTAACCACTATTAGGCTTTGACTGCTGAAATTTGCACCAAAATCTTCGTCATATGAGAAATTCTCTTATAACTTCTTTCAAATAGAGTCTCGTCCACATAACCCGTGACTGATGTCATAACCAATTTCTAGATTATTCCCTAAATTTTACTTTTTTCTTGTAAAAATAAAAAACAAAAGCAATAATAACAATAAG
>Ga0307518_10001492_pt1 | contig 17373 bp, 9 predicted proteins | sample 25_EM_MG_FD_203889 | JGI IMG/M metagenome (GOLD analysis project Ga0307518, IMG submission 203889) | Populus trichocarpa ectomycorrhiza microbial communities from riparian zone in the Pacific Northwest, United States - 25_EM | ecosystem: Host-associated > Plants > Roots > Unclassified | place...
GAAAAAAAAAGAAAAAAAAAGGAAAGATTAATAACATATTTTACTAGAAACAAAGATATTTTGATGAGGATTGATGCCAAGTAGAGAAAGAAAGGATATTATGCTACCAAAAACAGGTGTATGAGAGAGACATAATAAAAATAAAGGTTGTGTTAATGTGAGTGTTTTTGAAATACTATTTTTGCATTTTTTTTTTATAAATTAAATTCTATTTGAAATTCTTAATTAAAGTAAATGAGTTTTTTTCTTTATCAAGCTTACCATGCTAGCAAAAAAATTGAAGAGATGAGCTCCCTAACCAATTTTGTTTTTTAACAATTAAGGTCTAGCTGGTCACTTAAGTTATTATAACATTAAATTTGAATTTTGTAATTATTTTCCTAATTTAATTTTTCCTTTTCTCATTAAAAAAGATTTTATTTTGATAATTATTTGTTTTCTATACCAGCTATTACTTTTTTATGTTGAGGAGGGTGGTTTATTGATTTCATTTATCATGTTAACAATTAAAGTAGATTTGATTTAATTGGACGCAAAATAGGAAGTAAAATGAGTTTTTTTATTATTTAATTTTCAAAAAAAAATTGAAAAGAAAAAAGAAATTAAAAAAATATTGCCCCACTAGTTTCTTACAGATAACTAAATATTAATGTCTATGTGTATAATTAGACAATAAAAGAAAGGACGGATTTATTTTTTTTTCATTTCCTAAGAGGAAAACGAAAAGAGGAATATAAAATGCGGTGAGCGTGGATCGAACACGCGACCTTCAGATCTTCAGTCTGACGCTCTCCCAACTGAGCTATCCCCGCTTTTGCCTTCATTTAGCACTTATATTAAATAAGATTCAAGTAAATAAAGGTGTAGTTGGTCGAAAATTCTGTTAATTCATGCACTAACTAAAATAAAGGAGTCGAACTCCGTACGGCTCCTGATTGGCTAACTTGGTTTGAAAATAAACCAACCGAGGAAAAGCTTCTGAAAGAATTTGAAATTGTGGCAGTAATTATGTTTAAAATATTTTTTTTATTTTTTAAAAATTATTTTTGATATAAAAATATAAAAAAAAATATTTTTTTATTTTTTTTTTAATTTTGATGAAATACGATTTAAATATTATTTCCAAACTCACCCTTTATCCATTACAGAGATAAAGATTATTCTTTTTAAGCTTACATTACAAAGAAGATTGAAGACTACATCGATTATACAGATCAAGGTTGAAATTTTTTGTTCAACGCAGAAGGTGCCCTAATCTGTCTCGAGCGACTTCGCTTCCGGACTAAACGACCGGGTGCTCTGGTTCTTCATAACTCGTCCCATTACTAATTAATTATTATTAATTAACATTTATTAAAACCCTAGGTATTTCACTAAGCAATCAACATTAAAATGCCAAGGTATTTTATTCAATATTATTTTTTTCAATTTTATTTTTTAATATTAGATTTAAAAGTATTTAACTTCGTAATTTATTTTGATTTACTTTCTATTAAGTCATCTTACTCTTATTATCCGAGTTTAGCAAATTAACCTGAGTTGATTCTTGTTATTTTTTAAATTAGTTTTTTTCTTAATTTTATTATTCAACATTGTATTGATTGAGAATTTATTTTCATATTTTTATTTATTTGCTTTATAAAGGGTTGTCAAGGTCCCATGACTCGGGTTGTATTTTTTGCGGGTTAATCGGGTTGGTTTAGGATTTTTTTGGGTCCTTTTTTAATTGAGTATTTGTTTTTCAATTTTATCCTTTAATATTGAGTTAATTAGAAATTTTACTTCATAATATTTTTTTTATTATATTTCTATAGAATTACCTCGATCTCATGATTTGAATCTGGCAAGTTAATCCGGGTTGACTTGAGATATTGTTTTTGTTTTTTATTTTATTTTATTTCAATTTAATCCTTTAACAGTGGATTGATTGAGAATTGTGCTTCATTTTTTTAATTTGTTTTCTATGGTGTTATCACAATCTTATACCCCGAGACGTGGGTTAGCCCGGTTGCCTCGATGTTTTTTTTTTTAATCTTTATCTTAATTTTATCCTTTAATATTAGGTTGATTGAGAATTAGGCTTCATAATTTATTTTGGTTTGTTTTCTATGAAGTTATCCTAGCCTCATGACTCGGGTCACAAGTTTGGTCGGTTAACTCGGGTGGTTTTTTTGTGTCTTTTTTTAATTGATTTTTTTTTCAAATTTATCCTTCAACATTAGGTTGATTGTGAATTGAGCTTCATAATTTATTTCAATTTTCTTTCTATGCGATTATCCTGGTCTCATGATTAAGGTTTAGCAGATTAACACAGGTTGACTTGGCTCATTTTTCTAATTGAACTTTATTTTTAATTTTATTCTTTAATATTGAATTTATTGATAATTGAGTTTAATATTATTTTTGTATTTGCTTTCTGCATGGTTATCAAGGTCTCATAACATGGGTTGGATATTTGGCAAGTTAATCTGAGTTGATCCGAGTAGATCTAATATGTTGTTGTCTCAATATTTTTTTAAAAATAAGATATTCTCTTAATTGTTTTAGTCAAACTATATTTTTATCAGTCATTTGCATTGTTTTTAGACCTGTAAAGTCGACTATGCTATATCAAATCAACCTTCGTATAATTTATTTATTTATTTATTATTTCTATAAAACATGTTAATAATACTTGAAATATTTTTTATTTAATAAAAATGTAATCGGACTCGCAACGTAATACAAACAATTATAAAGGAAAAAATCTAGATGAGCACGCAATCACTTAATTTCCATTAAAAGTGTGGCCTGAGCGGAAATAGGCTTATAATGAGGAGTCATTAGTAGCATGACTTATTGAACAAAAACTAATGGCAATAAAAAATATTCTTCAAAATTCTAATGACTTGAATTGAAGAGCAACAAACTAATCTTTTAAATCAAGAACACCATTTCCTTGTTTATGTTTTTTTTTTTCTTTTACGTTTTGGATAACAAAAAATTGTTTTTTTTTATAATAAAAAAGTAATGTGCTTGTGAAAGTAAATTTCCATAAAAAATAAAAATCATTAATCAATTATTTTTACAAACCGGTATAAAAAAAATCTAAGAATAATAAATATACGAATATTATATAAAAATATACTATAAAAATAGAATAAATATTGTATTCTTATTGAATATTAATTATTCTATTGTTTAAAAAATTATGCATATCATAATAGAGTATAATTATTTATAAAATAATTATAAATATTAACATAAAAAGTACTAATATTCCTAAAAGTCTAAATGCATTTGGGTCTCTAAGAAAAAGGGCCGACTTGAAATTAAATAAAATGATTATTTTTATTTTCTTTTAGAGAAAAACAATATTATTTTTTTTTGGCAAAGGTGGACAAAATCAGTCAAATAAATTAAATAAAAAGATAAAAAATTATATAAAAAATTAAAAAGACTTGAAAATAAACTGTTTTTAATAATTAATTAATGATAATAACTACAATAATAAACTTAATTCAAGTTTTGTGATAAGAAAAAGAACAATGAGTATAAATAAGATGAAGTTATTTTTATAAATACAATAATTATATTAGAAACTAAATGATTATTTTTATTTTTTGTTTTCTTTGTTTAGGTTCTTATTGTTTGTTTATGTCTACTCTTTCATAGATTTTTATATTGCAATAAAAGGTTTATATTAATTGCTCAACATTTTTTATACATGTTATTTTTATCTAAAATTCATGTAAAAAAAAAAATATAGGGTGATGACCTAACAATTCCTGAACTCAACTATGCGTTGAACCCAAGTACATGTGGATATAGTGAGTTGTCAGACTCAACATCCCTAAGTTCAACTACATGTTGAGTCCAAATACTTATAGGTCTAGCAAATTATCAGACCCGACATCTCTAGTTTCAACATCTCGTTGATCCCAAATAGATATAAAACTAATGATTTTTCTAGGCCTCTTATTGCGTCACAAGACTCTGTTTGTTTTTTGTTTATGAACCTTAACATAAATGTTAAGGTAAATGGTACTCATTTCTCTACATACCTAGGTGTATAAAAAATTTTAAAATGACTTATCATTTATCCTTCATTAATGATGTATAAGAGATATTTATCTCTCTTTAATGCATGTGTTAGATATTTTTTTTTTTGTTAATATCATGAGGGTAAGATAACACTTCAGTTCCTTTTCTCTACAAAAGGATAAGATTTAAGGACTATAAAAACTCTATAAATCTTTCAATGAACACATATTCACAATTTTCTTCATTATTGTATATTTATTTTCAGAGTCTTTTTCTAAAATATTGTTATATTTTCTCTAAAAAATTACTTATTTGAGTATCAATGAGTCCTCAAATCCACAAAAAAAAATCTTTTACAAGTTTTAGCTATTAATTATCATGATGAATGAGAATGGATCAAATTATTAAAATCAAGAATTAACCAATTATCTAGCAGATAATTCTTGGTTATAAATTACTTGAAGTTTTTGCAACATCATCATACATATAATTAATCAGTTTTCACCATAGTTTTTAGACCCAGCCCGATCCAAGGCCCGGGTTCCGGATTTTGACCAGGTCACCGGGTCGTCCATGTCAATTTGTTTTTTTAAAAAATCAAAACGACGTTGTTTTAGTAAAAAAAAAAAAAAGTCAACGGGTTGCAACCGGGTTTTTGACCGGGTCGCTAGGTCATACCGGGTTTTTTCTTCCCCTGTTTTTTCTTCAACCCGGCCTGATTCCAGCCCCGGGTCGGCCTGGTCCTGGGTCGAGCCGGGTTTTAAAACTATGGTTTTCACGCTCCTTTTCCACTAAAAAAGAATATCAAAGTGAAAGACAAAATAACTATTGGTAGATTGCCGGAAAAGGTGTATTAGTTATCTATTCTCTTGTAAAATAGTTTTTATATTTCATATTTGAGTTTTAGATCTTCAATACCTATGCAAACAAAAATATTATATGTTTTTTAGACGTTCTTAATATGATATATAAATCTTTTTTATTTTCTATATTAACTGAAAATCATGGCTCTGAAATTCCCTACCTTGTCTAGCTAGTTTTGAATTACAGTTATCTCAATGACGGGGGACTAGTTGTCGGTTCATAAGCTAGGCCAACAACACTTTATTTTACCTCTTTGATCTGTGCTAAAATATTTTGCAGGGTAGCAATATAGCAGCAGAGACGAGAAGATCAGAAGGAAACGGCACGATCATGAGACACCAGGAACTTTTTATGGTGCAACAAATGATCCGACCAGGCAAAGGCAAGAAAGGGTGTTCAAAAAAATAATTCATACGTAATATTTGTATTATTTACGGATGATAATATTTAATAGGTTGAGATTTTTAAAGCCAGTCAATCAGGTTAATCTGTATATTTTATTTTATTTTTATTTTTATATTTAAAAATTTAAAAATTAAGCATTTATCTTGGATCTCTTTAACCTTTAATGTAAAAAAAAATAATATTTATTTCTTTGTTGGAGTGGAGGGGAGGAGGAAGAGGGAATTAGAATTTAATGATGGTGTATAATATAAAAATTAAATTTAATATTAGAGGTAACTTATAGTTCATATCATAGATCTATTTTAAATATAAATACATGAAAATTAACAATAAAAACGTTGATATTTATAATATCAACCAAAAAAAATGAATCCTACCCAAATATTCAATATATCTGAATGAGCACCCTAAAGTCAAGAAGCAGCATGAAGTCAAGCAACAAGCCGTGGACCCGAGTAGGGGCAACACAGTTTGTGGCTGACACAGCTAAAGAAAGGGTTAGAAAAGCAACACAAGTAGCAGACGCGATTGGGGGACACAGCAAAGAAAAACAATGGACGGTGCATTGGAAGCAACCAAGGAGGCTGACCAAAAGATTAGAGATGCAGTAGTCAGCGGAAAAAACCATAATAAGAGTCAGTACAGAAGATCCCGCGGTTGTTGAGGTTCATAAAATTGATGGACCAGTTGATACAGAAGAGTAGAGAAATATTGAGGGAAGTACTGATGATTTGAAGACAATAAACTATAGAGAAGATGGAGAAAGCACTCGGTTTTTTTAAGCTTGCTTGTATTTTGTACCCATAACAATGGTCTGTTACAGTGTTTGTATCATGCTAGCTTAATTAGAAAATAATGCATGTGATATAGACTTGGTATACTTAGGTCATTTACGTTCTTCTTTGTTTTCAGTCGGGTTATTGAAATTGAGCTCAGGAATTTAGCTCTAGCCCTCAATCTTGGAATGTTTCTTGCTCCTCTCTGAAGTACTTGAGAACCTTCAAATTAGCCCAGGACTAAGGCTCATAAGGGAAGGCTGGTGGACAATTAACTAATGAATTTTCAAGTGATCATGATCCTTTGTCAACGACTAAAATGAGCATTGGCCATTTCCTTTGTACAAAGTAGTTCTTAGGGTGATTATGCAAAAACTTGAAACTGAGTTTCTGACCATGAATGACATTCTCTACGCTACAGGACACTGTCTTCTGACTGGAATTCTATCTCCTCGACAGAAAGTGCCCAAATTTTGTCGAGTTGCATGGTTGAAAGGAAAAACAATAGACTGGGAATCTGATACGTTGCTTACTTTGGCCATAAATCGCCAAAATAAATTCCAAAGTGAAAAGGATTGGTAAAATGTGACAGAGAGCAACTCAAGGACAAAGTCGATAAATGCATTTTCAAGGGCAAGCATAAAGGAGTGCTAGAAAAGGTGATAGGCAATACATATAACCAGCACTTCAGTCACTATTGCCTGTAAATCCATTATGAAGTTAATCGGAAGGTAATGGAGGTAGGGAATATAGATAACCAATATTTCAAGACTTATCATCACCTTGATGATAACACAGTTTAGACTAAAAAAGAATTTCTTGGAAAGATATGATCCAATTGTTTTTTGCGTTCCAGGACTAGTTGACAAAGACTTGAAAGATCTTCATCTTATCAAACAGCTGGTTGGTTCTCTTTGCAGAACTTTGAATTGTTCCTTTCCAAGGAAAAGTCATGATCTATATTTCATCTGTATTCTGTTTTTTCCTTCATCAGCCAACTAAAATCTGTGATCCCCAGCTCCATTTTATATGCACCAATCTGGAAAGAATATAGGACCAAAACTCCAACTCTAATGCTGAGAGTGATGGGCTCTTTATGCTAGTCAAATTCATATGACAAGGCCATTCCCTTTAATGTGTTATCATAAAAGCAAAAGAAAAGAAAAGGAGAGACGCGGAAGAGTGGAGGGGTGAAAGGTAGGTAGATATAGAACCATGGAATCATCCAGCTACACATGTGGGTGGAAATGGATTGAGATATTTGAGAGTTCATGTTTGCTATTACATGATTTCCTTAAACTTTTTGGTTTCTTTGTGCCTGTTCTTGTTGTGGCAATTTTCTGAGTCATAATCATAATCCATCCAACGCACAAGTTTCACTTAATGATGATCGCTCTTAATCTTTCAGCCAGTCTCCAAGATTGCTCAAATTACCTTTGTCGAAGTTGGTGCCTTTTGCTTTATATGATTTTCATTTAGATTTTAGCAAGAAATTGATGTAAATGCCAATGATGTACACCTCCAGACCTATCCTTTCTCTCCCTGAAAGGGAATTATGCTACATCCCATGCTAATTGTTAATATCTATGATAAATTGACACCATAAACATAATTTTAACTTCGCCATCCGCCATTTTCGTTACAGATTAAAGACGATGAAGATGCTCAATAAGTTTGGTTTTAAACATCTGAATGATATATATAGGATGATTCGACTAACATTCTCTGCTTATTATTAAGCATGCCTTCCGCATATAATATATGAAGCTGTGACCCTTTAACACAAAATCCAATTTGGAATTCTTATGTGATAGGGAATAGGGAATAACATATAAGATATGTGCGGGAATAGGAACGATGCTTATAAGCAGTGGTCCTTTCCAGTTTCCACTGTTACAAAACTATAATCTGTACCTCCAAATTACTTCAGCTCGATCTTAGCCATATACTATTAGATGTACAAACAGAAGCTTTACTCAAATTCTAACGAGCTGTAACACCCTCTATGATTTTAGCTGTATATCTGTTTCATAGACATGCTAAAGTTTTCCATTTTGTACTGGTACAAGAGCCATGTGAAAACCTGTGTTGGGTCATGTCATTACTGAGGTTTTGCCTTCCCAGCTACTGTAATATGTACATGGTGTCAAGGCCACTCAGCCATGTCCCAAACTTCAGAGCACAAAAGTCCTAGACTTGTACTAGAAACCAACCCCGGTAATAAAGACATGGACATGATTTCTAAGAAAACCAGCATTCGGTTGTAAAGCAATTATCTAAATATTTGAATTAATCGATTTGCACATGGACCTGTAAGTCTTATATCAAATAAAAAAACACCAGGAGAAAAGAAAAAGGAGGAATAAAGCTTTGCGTGAATAAAAGACCAAAAATTTATTAGTCCACTTCGACAGAAAAGATGCATAGGGTACTCTGCTAGAGTACACTGTCTGTCCAACCCAAAGACGCAGAATCTTGTGTAAGCAGTGGCGCTGTACCAATCCATTAAAGGGTGCACTAAAATTTGACATGTCCTTTCAACGCTATGACATAGACGTAATCCCCTCTAATGTTTCTTACTTTGAGCTCAATTCAGTCTCTCTCTCTCTCTCTCTCACCTAAGCACTGGAAATTTGGTTTTGTTTCCATACCATTAATGTCAAAATAATGCGTCAAGAAAACGTTCTGAAGACTGGTGATAGAAAACAGTAAATAATGGTTGATGAGGGGTCTTTTGTTGAAGACGATGCAATCCATCTGTATGCGGTTTTGCTTTTTTTCTTTAGGGAAATCAAGTGATCAAATCTATGCTACAGACTAGCATTATCTTCGAAAACTATATTGACGCATGCACGGAAATTACATGAAAAAGATAGTAAATATAAGGGTGTTTATGTTTTTGATTTTGTGTTTGTGTTTGTTGTGGGGCACAACTCTTCATAATAAAAAAAATACAAAAGTAAAAATAAAATATTTATATTTATATTTATAATGTTGTATTTTTTGTTTGTAGTAGTGATCTCAACACTAAAAGTAAATAGCTATGAAAACAAATATACCCTAATTAATTTTACTAGGAAGTGTCTCCATCACAAAAACTTGATTCCATGTTTTATTACTTATAAGTATTAATAAATCTAAATCTCGAAAAGCAAAAAAACTTCAGAAAATCAAGAAGAAAATGTAACGAAACTAGCCCGAATAACACATTTTTCTTACGTAATTTGAAGGTTTTACGTACCTCGACCAATTACAAAAACATGCAGAATCTTCTATAATTCGAGCATGACTCAATGATTATATCGAAAGATGTGAATCTTTTCGATCACTTTACACTGCATAAACCTTTTTTTTATTGGGTATAACCCTGTCCTATCATCCATACAACTTATGACTAATCACAGTCATTTGTCTCGCATGTTCCTAGCTCGGGCCAAATTTAATGAATCAGCAATGTTTAAAATGCGAAGCTGGTGGTCGATTTGACGCAAAACCACCCATCTTTTTTTCTTCCATCTTTCATTGACAAAACCATCAAATCCTAATTGCGATCCGACTCCTTCCTTCATGCCTAGAAACCAAACTTAGAAGCCTGGTTCGATTGGCATAAAATCCACCTGCTTTGTTACAGAAACTCCATAATCAAACCAATTTGCTTACTAGCTCAATTGACTTGGTCTACAAATGTCCTTTCCAGAAAATGATTGAATAGTTTGCTAGTATCGTTAAATCCCATGTATATATATAGAGGACCACCTGTAGGGCAGCAATAATTGAGCGTGATCCTCACATCTCCGATGTCAAATGAAGGTATGGTATCACTTTAAGCACCGATGACAGCAATTAGGCAGAAAATCTATCTGTCATGGCAAATTAATCATAGCAAACAAATTTTACGCTCCCTCCTTAAGATTTCTAATCAATCATTCACAACTTGACACCACACAAGAATATGTGGCTTGTGGTCCTCCCAACTTTTTTCACCTTTTCCTCAACACACTCTTCTGCAGACCTTCATCTTAGCACTTCAAGTATCCCTCCTCACCTTGCTAGATATCACGCAATACCCCAATTGTGTGATATCCTCCCTGAAAGAATTATGGATGCTAAGACTCTTGAAGGGAAGCGTAACTATTTGAAAGAGAAAATGATCAACAAGGATGATTTCCCGATCGAGGATGATTTGGAAGATGACATGGAAGAGGATGAGGGTGGGGGGGGCTGTTTTGGTTTTACCGATGATGAAAAGAAGAAAGGAGTTGGGAAGAGAGGGACTGGTGGCGGCGGAGCTTCTCCGCCGTCTTGCCAAGTAGAGAAGTGTGGAGCTAACTTGACTGATGCTAAAAGGTACCACAGGAGACACAAGGTTTGCGAGGTTCATGCGAAATCACCAGCTGTGGTTGTTGCTGGCCTCAGGCAGCGGTTCTGTCAGCAATGCAGCAGGTATAGCTGTTTCATGCGTTTTCATTTAGCTATATATCTTTCTATCGGTAGAACGTATTTTCTTTTACCAGCATGAATACATGGAATGTAAGTTGAAAATTAAAGGGACTTGAGAAGAAATGTGCTATATCCACACAAACCAAATTCGTTTTCCCTTGGGCAGAGACTTCTTCATAAAACACAGTGCTTTCTTTTTTTCTTTTTCACTTGTAACATTACTAACCCTAAAGAAACTTGTTTTGAGTTCAAAGTCAAGCTTAGTTAACTGAATTAGCCAATGTAAGCTCATTGTGAAGAAGTATACTAATCCATGTGGTTAGCTGAAGCTAAAAGCAACTAAAGTGTTAGAATTACAGGTTTCGAATACTTGGAGACTCAAACACGTACAATTTTCTGCTGGTAGAAAGTTGTGCTCAAAAACCCGAGGAAGAATGAGATTTCTTAAATATTGTTTAAACGTTAAATTTTCTGCAATCTGCTTTGGTTGGATGAAAAATGATAGATTTTCATCAGGATTCTCCTAAGGAAGGTGAGACAGAACTAGCGGTGTGTTATGACTATATGTTATGACTATAATGGTGCATGTGTTATCATAGGATTTACTTCCATGGTATGAAAAGGTATGGTGCTAATTAGACTTCAAAGTTTATAACTTGAGACAGGTTTCTGCTAATCCTGGACTCTTGATTAATCTGCTCAACATTTATGGTCCAAATATTTTGGAATGTTGGGAAATTATTGGAGAGTTGGTTTTCGATGATGGTTGATCAATATGAGTTGCAAAATCGATTCTCTTTCCACTTAAAAGATTACTTGAGAAATATGAGTTTTCGTGATTTCCCTTTCCCTGCATTTCCATCTAGTGAACCTTCGACAAGAGAAGCTCTCAACAAAATTTACTAGAAACTCAAATTCAGATCATTGTGGGACTTCTCTCCTTGCAGATCTCTCAGTGACCTGCTATGTGTATGGTTCGGGTTAAGTTGCTTCCACCATTCTATATATTATACCAATCATGAGTCTTTGCAGGTTCCATGAGCTACTGGAGTTTGATGAAACAAAGAGGAGTTGCCGTAGGCGTTTGGCAGGACACAATGAGCGGCGCCGGAAGAACACGGCTGAATCTTATGGAGAAGGTTCGAGCCGCAAAGGGGTTGGTACTCAACTGAAAGAAAGCCCGTGCAGGCAAGCTGATGAAAGAGGAAGATATCAGATGAGCATCCCATCCCAAGGAAGTTCCTCTTACAAGCGATCCCAGATCAGATAAGACCATACCAGCGGCATGCTCCCTCTCTTCTGTCAACTTATAGCTTCTTCTACCCATGTTTGGGACCATATAAAATGTGAACACTTTAGTGGGATCGTCTGTTCTAGGAGTGCTTTAGCTTCTACTAGTAGTGATGCTGTTTGCTAGAGGCTGTATTATGCGGATTAGGCCTCGAAAAGTTTGTGTAATATGGTGTTTTAAGGTTCTACCAGAACTGGATGGACTCATAAAGCTATTATTAAGAGAATAACATCGACTATATATGCTTCTGCTTCTTGCTTAACTGCGAATTAAAGAACTTCGTTGGATTCAGCTTATTAAGAAAACGACGTCAGGCTTGGTCACTTCCAATGCACTAAATATTTCTCCTTGCAAACTCCAATCTCGATAACTTCCTATATATTTTTCCGTTCTGGGTAGGAAAACTACAACATTGCTTGATCCTGCTTGGGATGGGCAGTAAGAAATAGATTCCAGGGTCTGTAAATAAATTAGCATCATACCTAACACAACTTCTGGAACCTAGATTACTAGCTGACGATACAATTTCAAAACTCTCACCCAAAAGCATGATTATACAAGCATCTTTAAAGCATAGTTTACCATGGGATATCCATGGTGTCCATTGCACCTTGATCGATCGAGTTCATGACCAGTTCAAGACAGTTTTTGCATCAATTTGAAGCCAGAAAGAGTATTGGAATGGATTTTTATTATGTTTTATATTGGTAGCAAGGTACCACTGGATACACTAGTTAATTGGGTCAACCCCTCCTTTCGCAGGAAACCATTCAATCATCATTGTTACAGGCACAGGGCCACCAAGAAGGTCTGCTTCATTCTTCTTGCAAAAGAAAATATCACAACCAGCAACTGAAGTGGGCAGAAAGCGTGCATCAAGTTCATTAATGCACCAGGGGTAATTATACCCCTCTCACAAGGATAGGGTCACTGAAATTTTACAACTACGCAGGAAATGTCATCTGAACTCCTCCTATTAAGTGCTTCTTCAGTAAGCCGTTTTGCTGCGGACCGAGCATCCTTTATGTTCTTGATAGTATCCACAGCTTCTTGGTTGGACATCACCTGGCATCATATTGAGGAACAGATCTTAGCCCATGTAAAGGCAAAGAAATAATTTATCCTTCCAAAAAAAAGATTTGTTTGAAAGATATATTAGAGATAGAGTGTTCAAGTACTGTTCAAGTAGAGCAGACCTTCCACAACCCATCGCTCGCCAAGATAATACAATCTGTATCATCATCGATCATCTCCATTGCAACATCTGGTTCTGAACTCAGATGTTCCTTCAAGTTCTTGTCACCAAATGCCCTTGCCACTGCCAACTGTCCATCAACACGTGGGACATCCCCTAAATTCATAAAGGTGGAATGTTAATACAGTCAGTGAATTGAAACATCTCTATAAGAAGGAGATAGTGTATTGATATAGTTGGAACAAAGAAGAACCACAGTGCTGATCATACTGCAACGGATTTCATACTCGGAATGGATGGTCCAAAAACAGAAGAATATAAGGAGGAAGACGCGCAAGATTAGTTAGTATTTGCTCGTGGAACAGTGCAATTCCATCATTTTAAAAAGATAGCCCTTGTCTATTCATCAACAGGTTACTGGACACCAAATCACTGCAGTAACTCGGTGCAAATTATATCATTTAAAGTATCCACTTGCCCTATGAAAGAGAGCATCAAATGCAACCCATTTTCAAAATTTCAACATGCACTTCAAGCCTCAAAGACTTGGCCATTAAAAGCAATACTGTCCTAACAATCTAATTTCCAGTGCTTCAATTCTTAAAACACAATCATTATCATGGTTTTATAGAGTCCAGACACCTGTAGAACAACATCTATAGCTCTTCAATCTTAGCAAAACTCTTACCTGGAAAGGTTGATACAAAGCCACCTCTGTTCTCAATGTCCTCCCTTTCAGTACTTGGCTCGTGATCAACTGATAGTTGTTTGGCCACACCATTCTTGCACATAACAACTCGAGAATCACCAACATTTGCTACTACCAGCTTCTGACAATTAATCAGTATTGCTGTGACAGCCGTTGAACCTCCTCTACCCAAATCACCTGCTTTCTCCAAAATTTTAGTATCGGTTATACGATATGCTTTCCTCATAGCATTCTCTGGCTCTGTCCAGAAGTTTGGCTGCTTGTAGGGAATATTCAAACACGAAAAAGACATTTATTTTCATCGAATCCAGCTAGTAAAGCAAACTACAAACAGAATTAGGACTAGCTAAGGAGGGGAATTGGTAACCGTTCATCGTAAAAGTTGAAATATCAATTTGCAGCTCCATTTAAAAATGAGTGGCCATATAGTAACTAACCCTGACCGCAATCCCCTAACCATAGTGAAAACTTTAAACCTACAAGTAGTTCAACAAATGCTGGTTCAATAATGAAGTACAATATGCAGAGTGCATGCTTACCTCCTTTAAGATAGTGTCAAACAAATGAGAACGCAAATAATCAGGGATAATATGGCTCAGATGACCATCAAATATAGCAAATAAACCAAGCTCATTGTCATCAACTTCCTTAAATTGAGCAACAACATAATCTTCCATGTCATGATGTGATTTCGCCTTTACCAAGTGAAAGCCGTGTGTTATGTTCCTGGACATCTTACTCTTGCCCTTTCCAGAATCTGCAGACGAACTTAATCCAACTTTTTCCTGCAATATGTGCATTCAAACTGGTAGTTAACTCTCACGGCTAGTACTCCATTGAAAAATGCATGTGGCCATGTGTGATCAGTGCCAAACAGCTCAACAAACCACAAATTAAAGCCCTAATAACAGCTGAACTAGATTCCAGAGTTGTGATAATTATAATTGTTTGAAATTCCTTATCTCTGAATTCAAATTACGAAAATATGATCATGGAAGTGATCTCAATACATCAGGCAATGTAAACAAATTAACACTACATGGTAACAACCAGAAACTGGTTTTTCTAACGAAAAGAAAATACATTTCAAATACCAAAATACATCTCAAAGGGTTCCTATGAACACATGAACCGCCAAAATTTAATCACAAGGGCCGTGACTAAAAAAAATATTATCTCTAACCCCATCATCTCAAACAAATACTACTTAGAATAAATCTAAAAATTCATGTCCTTAATCTTCAAGAATGTTGTAACCAAAGCAAGAAAAATCGATCAAGGGCTCAAGAGCAAAACCATAGAGTACAGTACATTATACATGTATACATACCTTCATCTTGTGTAGGATTTCTCTGCCAGTCATGGTTAGCTACGAATGACTAGTGTGATGTGATGTGATGTGATGTGATGTGATAATATATGGGAATTGGATGGATAATTGTCGTTTATAAAACCAAGAAAGAAAATCACAGTGGCCAATAAAAGAGAGAAGACAAAACAAGAAAGCAAAGAAAATGAGAAAGACAAGTGTCCATGAGGATCCAGCAGCTGTTGACAACACACTTGCTTCCCAGTTTTATCATCCGCCTTTCTTGCATTTACTTATGACGTGGTCTTCGCTCCACTTTCACTTTTGTCTCTCTCTCCGTGTTTTTTTTCCCCCACTATTATATTAAAATTTAAAAAACAAACTATAAAAGAAAAGAAAATAGAAGGACAATTGTGTTAAGACGATTCTACTTTTGCATCTATTTTTTTTATATATATATAAAATATTTTCTAGTCAGATTATATATTAATCAAGATAAAACAGTTTTTTTATATATAATAATTTTAAAAGGTATTTTTATATTATTAGTATTTTTTAATATTTTTAAATCATTTTAATGTGTTGATATCAAAAATAATTTTTTTTAAAAAAAATATTTTAATCCATTTTCGAGTAAAAAGAATTTTGAAAAACAACCGCAACTACAGGGCTCTACATTTGCATCTGTTTTTTTTATAATAAAAGGTATTTTCTAGTCAGATTATATATTAATCGAGATAAAACAGTTTTTTTATATAATAATTTTAAAGGGTATTCTCACATTATTAATCTTAAAATTGAAACTCAAGAAACTAAAACATACCTTTTTAACTAACTATCATGTTAACCTCTTACAATTATTTACATCTAGCTGTTAATTAATATAAAATTAAACCTTAAACATCTATTTAACACACACAATGCAAATACATTAGTAAGATTTTAGGGAACAAATATTAAAAGAAAAATTATAGATCTAGTGGTTTTTTATCTTTAATAATATATATATATATATATATATATATATATATATATATATATATATCATTTTAGATAAATACTATGCTTATAATTACAATATATATCTTTCAGATGGCCACAGCCACAATTGAAAACTCCGGCATTGATGGTGAGATTGAATGGTAACAAAACAATTATTATGTTTTCCGTGTAAGGGTTATGGCCATTTTACTAAACAGAAATGAGGTTTGGAAAAGGAGAAAAGAAATGGAAGGATGTGATGTTATGTGATGTGATGTTTTCTCATAGGGGGGAATTCTTTAAAGTTCACCTGAAACTAGTTTTTTTTTTTTTTTGTTACTTGTTATTTCGTCATGGGTGGGATTACTTTTTAAAAATATATATATAAAAATATGTTGGGACATCAAAAATTTGATGTTTAAACCCTTTTAAAATATTTAAATTATGATATATTTTAAAAAACAAAAAAGATATTGAAATTAAGGCATAATGGATTTACTTATATTAATAATGGTTAACCTATAAAACTTGCAATACAGGTTGTGAGATTGTAATAAAACCATGGAATTCATAATAAAACAAATTAAAAAGCCCAGTAATAGTGAATCAAATAACAAAGGCCAAAAGCGAAAAAAAAATCAATTTAAAAAAGGGACCAAAATTAAGTGACTCAAGTAAACCTATATCAGTGGTCAGCTCAACGTTGAAGGCTAGGATAAATTTTTCGGATATAAAAAGAATAAAGTTAAGGCGAGTTGACTAAGTTTAGCAAGTTTGGTTAATTTAATAATATAAAAAAAGGAAACCATAATTTAATAACAAGAAAAAATAAGCAAACCCGAGTTAATCTTTCAAAATCATAACCCATGAAATCTCAAACTCGGGCTCAATCAAGAAACTCGATTTTCAACCAATTTAATATTAAGGGATAAAATAAAAAAAAATCAATCTAAATAACTTGTCAAAGTAGAAAAATAGAAATAAAAAGAATAATAATCAAACCTGATAGAAAAAATAAAGGATGAAATTGCAAAAAAATCAATTTTATAAATCATCTCAAATAAAAAAAATAAAAACCAAATTTGAGATATGAAAAAATTAGAGGATGAAATTTATAATAATTTCCAATTTGAAAAAATTTTATCAAAAAAAATATTCCAATCAAAAGAACCGGGAGTAAATCTAAAGGAAAAAAAATAAAGTTCAACTGTGAATTTTTTTAGGAGCAACGCGCAAATTGAGGTGGAGGGAGGAGAGAGAAATGAAGGGGAATAAATTGAATCGGCACCAAACCAAATAGAATCACCATGTACATGTTGTCTAGGGAGGATGAAGATGCCGAGATAAATCGAATGATGTGGTGTAACAATGGTTTTGATA
>Ga0307518_10001494_pt1 | contig 17362 bp, 23 predicted proteins | sample 25_EM_MG_FD_203889 | JGI IMG/M metagenome (GOLD analysis project Ga0307518, IMG submission 203889) | Populus trichocarpa ectomycorrhiza microbial communities from riparian zone in the Pacific Northwest, United States - 25_EM | ecosystem: Host-associated > Plants > Roots > Unclassified | place...
GCATCACGATGTATGAGGAGGATGCCATCTCCCTCGGGGATGATGAACCCATTGCCCACGAACCGTTCGCTGACGACGAGTTCGATGAGATCGACGCGATGGTCCTTGACCGTTACAACGCGACGTCAATGGCAATGGACGCGGAGGCCAGCCTTTTCAGGCAAGTACCTTCTGCACGCGTGCTGATCGACACTGACACGCTCCCTTTACATGTGCGTTATACACCTGCACTGTATATAGCGAGTAGTCACTATAATTTGTCATGTCGTATCTCGAGTAAAGCATATATTTGTTCGTGTTCGGATAATGCGCGCTGTGCTGGCTGTAAGGGAAAAATGGCCGACGATAGTGAACTCTCTGGAGCCTTCTGGCTACTAGACTCAGGCGCGTCCCGCCACTTTACCGGTGACATAGGCGATTTCGCCTCCTACAATGCGCTAAAGCGAGCGCACTACGCCAAAACGGCTAATGGTGTAGCACTGATTGCTGGCATTGGCACGGTTTTACTCCGGTGCCTAGACCACAACTCTGGGGATGAGAAAGTTATCACACTCACCCAAGTGCTCCATATGCCAGGCGCTACTGCACGCCTTATTTCTATGGGCAAAATGCTCCAGCGCAATTACAGAGTCACTGGCGATAAGAGAGGCATTAGCCTCACTCACAAAGCTGAGTGCCTATGGTTTGGGCCAGACCCAGAAGACGATTGCAATGTCATTTTTGGGATTAGATCTATCCCGATAATTAGATCAAACTATATTGCTTCCGTGAGCAAAGTCGATTACGACATTATGCACCGGAGATTCAGGCACCCCTCGAAGGAAGTACTCCGACGCGTGCAAAAGCATACGCAGCGCTTCCCGGAGATCCACTTTCCTACTGAGGACTGTGTTTGCCCTGGATGTGCTCTTGGCAAGATGCCCAATCGAGCTTTCCCAGAAAATGAAAGACGTGCTTCCAAGCCCTTTGAGCTGGTGCACTCTGATCTAAAATCCTTCCCGGTTACGTCGTACCGGAAGTTTAAATATGTGATTACCTTCTATGATGATTTCACCTCTCACGCCTGGACCATGCCTCTTCGCTCCAAAGCTGCAGCGATTACGGCTGCCAAAGACTTTCTTGAAATGGTGCGCGTCCAACATGATGCGCATGTTGTTGGCTGGATGTCCGATGCCGGTGGAGAGTATAAATCCGATCTCTTTGATCGAGCACTCCTTGAGAAAGGAATTAAAATATACCAAAGTGCTCCTAGAACCCCCATGCAGAATGGCTGCGCCGAGCGTTTAGGGCGCACTCTCATGGATAAAGCAGAGTCTATGCGGCATCAAGCCTGTATTCCTGACTCCTGGTGGGAATTGTAACTAACCTAGACAGAGGCTATAAGCTAAGTAGGTTAGTACTGAGTAACTAAATGAATGTGAGTATGTGTCTTACCTCAGTGCTTTGTCTTCGAACACTGAGGTGAAAAGAATCCCCGAGCAGATGAAAAATAGTCCGTGCTTATGTAAGGATACTCGCCGTACGAATAAGGAAACTATCAGTAAGCCTAAGAAATGGTAGTGAAAGAATAGGAGTTTCAACAAGTCGCGTGTACGCGGAATAGATATTACCGGCCTTGTGGTACAGTTGAGATTGAGGATCTCTCTCCTCGTCACTTGCATCGCTGTCCCAGTCGGATTCTTCAGGCGAAGCAGGCTTCAGCAATCCATCATCGTAGTCCCTTGAGGGGAGAAATACTTTGTCATCCATCGCCAAAAAGCCCATACCCGTTGTAGAGACTGTCCTGTCTCTAGGTGTGTAGAGTTGCTGATAGTAGTACTGACACTGGACTCTTACCTTAGCTTATGTAGGCTTGTATTAGCTTACTAAGCAATCTCCCTCTTTCCTGTGTATATGTTTGATCTCAGTCCTGGAGTGACTGAACACCTCTACTCTCCCTATTCCCTCTAGTCTCCCCAGTCCTTGGGAGCCTTGCCTGACCTCCAGAAGCTCCTGGGTCGAATGCACCTCATCTGAGGGAGCAGCCACCCAAACACTTTGTTGTCTTTTCACCGTCTCCAGGGACACTTCTGTAAGTATAGTGAGGTGTTTGGCTAAAATCCAGTCAACGATGGTAAGAGAATGAGTAGAAAGCAACTTACTATGGAGATTACCATCAATTTGATGCTTGGCATTGATGCGGTCAAGCCGTATCCTTGTGAGATTGGCAGAGGTGGTCGCTAGACCACTGGGACGGAGTACAGTCATCTTGACGCAAGACAATGTCGAGAGCAGCTTTGACTTCTTTACCATGGCGGTTGGTGGTGGTAATAGGGCAAAGAGATGTTGCTTAGTCAGTGCTGTGTCGACAGATATCATTGTGTAGCCGAGTGGAAGTCACTCCCTAGTACTATGGTAATTCACACTTATTATTAGTAATAGAAGGGAAAATATGTAATAGACACACAATAAAACAAGAACAAAAAAAACGCCGAGAAACGGTGAAGGAATGGAGTGATGTGCGTGCTCATCGTCGCCGACAACGAGCAGAGGTGATTTGTCATCGCGGGGGACAGCGGTGGAAGTCGCCAGGATAAGGCCCTGACAACAGACTCTGCATACTTACGTAACTGAGCCACACCCGTATGCCAGTAATTCTGACTTATTTATTAGTAATACAAGCAGAAATATGTATTAGATATGTAATAAAACAAGAACGAAAAAAGCGCTGAAAAATGGTGAAGGAATGAGTGATGTGTTTGCTCGTCGTCCCCGACGACGAGCAAAGGTGGTTTGTCATTGTGGGAGGCAGTGATGGAAGTCGCCGGGGGCGGGGAGCGCGCGCGACGTCAAACTCCATCCGATTAGTAACAACGGCGTGTGGTAATCTTTAGCACGTGATGTCCTTATCTATTGATTAGATCCTATAGGTTATACTACTGTGTCTACCGTAGTCTTCCTAAGGTAACAGCTGAGTGCCGCATGAAGTGCTGAAGTGCTGCAGAATCCGTTATCCCTACTAAGTAGTAACATTGACAGCTATGTATCTCCGTTACTAATCAGTAACATAAGCGGTGTCACCCAGGTGTGTAAAGTAACGTGAAGCTACGGGATTTCCTTATTAGACGTCGGAGATTTTTCGCGCAGGCTTATCACTCAGTTGAAGTAATCAGCGAAACAATCAGCGCACTAGATTAGTTACAATCAACGAGTTCTACATAATCTGCTTTCCTCGGATTACAATATTATTGTTTTGTATAGTATCAAGTATTGCAGCTAACTGAGGGTTAGCTCTGATCTGTTCAAGATCATACAATCATTAAATCTTCCACTCATTTCCAACCCAAAGTCAAGATGATGGTGAGTACCAGTTTGGTATTCCATAAGAACGGAGCAGATGGCAGTCCCTGCAAGAGCGAAAACCACATCTAGTTGAGTGCCATCACCCAAATATTCCTCTAGATTCCCTCCGTGAGATGAAAATACCGTGTGTAGGATAATTGCGACAAGTGCCGGGTGACTCGGAATGCGATTGCCGTTGTAATCTGAAAGGAAGTAGCTAAGGTCTAACAAAAGATGCGTGACTGTCGTGCATTTGGAGCACAGATCTTCCCTCGGAGAAACCGACAATGGAGAGAGGAGCCCGAAGGCAGATGGCACAAGAATTTTGGCAGTGTTCTTGAACGCAAGACGAACGGTGCTGAATAGATTTGATAAAGATCGGTATATAGTGCTGGAGTTCTTATTGACCCAATGCTCGGCCTCTTCTGAAACGATAGGTTATTGCGATTGTAAGTAACATAATGCAGCTATTCACCATCATTCCCGATTTGTTTACAAGCTGCATTAAGCATCAATCTCCATGCCATCTCCGGTTGTTGCTCGTCAGTCAGGAAGGGATTTTCCAGGAGGATTAGCAATTTGAGCTCGCTTTTTGCTTGAGACGCGATCAATGAGTCCAAACTTGATGGTAATCTCAGTTGGCCCATTGGCGCTGGTTCGTGCCGCGTTGCGCTACTGGAGGAGGATGGGCCAGAAGGCCCTGGAGGCAGGGCACTTTGGATAGTGGGAGTGTGGGGAAGCGATTGGAGTAGGCGATCGCGTGAAACCTTTGAGATACCTGTAGATCTGTTCGTTGACTAAAGAAAGAAGTGAGTCAATTACTTCAAAAGTGAGAGAAAATAACATACATGTATAACCTGGCGGTCCCCATGAGATAACATTTCATCTTCATGAGGGGGCGCGAAAGCTGCCACAATGTGCACTCGGGGATATGGGGCTGTATCACGGTGGCGATCATACATTGGCTCGAGCTGTTGGTAAAGAGTGTCCCCCCCTGGAAGCACCGAGGGGCGGTGATGCAGGATACCCATTTCTGTTGTCTGATCGAGAACCCGGCCACTTAGATGCTGAGATACAAGTGGGTCGTCGTAGTAGAAGTTTGGATTTGGTGCATGAGGTGACTGTTGGTAGTAATTGAATGGTGCTGCTTGCTGGATTGGAATCGGTGGGTTCTGCAATGCAATTGGATGCGCCGATGATGGCTGTCGCAGCTGGTCTGTTTCATGGCCTACCTGAGTCGCCTCAGGATGTATGATCACATGCATCGACAGCATGGGTGGAGGCTGTGGTTTGTCTGCAGAAAGACCAAGCTGATCTGCCATCGGCTGCAAGCTGACGTTGAGGCCAGACCCTCGACCTGGCTTTGGGGCGGTCTGACAATGTGATTAGGTGTGGATCTGAAGCAAATACGACTGGCTTACATTTCGTCCTCTACGACGTGTGCGACCTGTCTGAGGAGGCTGAGAAGGGTTCATCGTGGATTGGTATCAAGCCATCGACGCGCGGTTTGCACACTCTTTGTCCTCTCGAGTGATGTGACAACAAACCTCGATTTAGACTTCGAGAACATCAGCGCACGAGGAGCGGTGAAGTTCTGGTTTACATATCAGATTCGTACATAAATCTGGGGGAATACAGGAAACGTGTACTATGTGTTGCAAGGGGATGAGAAAATAGATCTGATGCTAACAACTACAACTCGCCGATTTGACCTTCCTTCACCTAATCTTTGGATGGAAGCTGGTGCACGAGGTGATTCAGATGATCATTGATAGCGGAAAATTTCAAGATGTCGTCGTCATAAATGCAAAGGAGTTGCTTGCGCTCTGCATGGACTTCGGCGCTGGTGTCCAGTGAGAGTAAGGACTCGAATAGCTCGAGGTCCTGAGAGGTACCATCCAAACTCTCCTTCTTCTCCTTCTCAAAACCCTCCATAAGTGAGAGCTGCCTCTTAAGCTCCTCGATCTTCCATGCCGTAGCAAGGAGGCTCAGGCGCTGATATTCCCAGTGGGCCTCTTTGGCAAGGATCGCTTTCTTCAATAGGGGTTGAGATAAATGAGTCATTTCGCGGGGAAAAAAATCGCTAGACTAGAACATTTGTTAGTAAAAAGAGCACTCTTCACAACTGAATTAAGCGTACCCCGATCATATCTGTCCCTTGTCTTGTGGTTGCTAAAGTCTCCTTGTAAGCAGGGTCTTCACTGCCAAAGCCATGGCGACAAGAATAGGGCTGGAATCGATGGCCGGAAATGGGCCTCTGTGGTGATGCTGACTCTGATCGACGCTTTTCTTTGGGCGCCTTAACTAAGAAACTCCTTTGTGAAGGTGGCGAGGTGTGGTAACTTGATAGTTCAAAGGATACAGAAGTCCCACTGGACTTCGAAGTGGGGGTTGACGGCGATGATGTTAAGGAAGGCATGTCAGAATCGGAAGACATACGGGTTCACTACAAGTTCCCAAGTCAAACACATAGTGGTCGGAGTTTGAAGGACTTAGCAATTTCGCAGCTGCCAGCAAGTACTACTGTAGCAATATGGGTGACGACCCTCTGCTGGTATTCGACGAGAGCATGTAAGGTTTCACTTTCTCTGCTTAAGAGTCCAATAACTCACCTTGACCTTCCTAGCCCTGGACATATATCCTGTCCAGGTTGCAAAGCCGTATTTCCAACAGCTGATCATGTTGTAGATCATCTCAATAGTGATACGTCGTGCTGGCCTGAAGACTTGCGCTCGAAGACATTAGCACCACCCCCCGCCTTCGTCCGTGGCCCGACGAGATCACAGGTACAAAGCTTGACTTATGGGACATTTCACCCCAAGTCGGGATACATCTTTGGTTCCGCTCCAAACCTCTTCGAACAAATGCAACAGAACGAATTCGAGTATCGCCGCCTTCACAATGCGTATTACCCTTTCAAAGATCAAGCAGAGTGGGAGCTAGGGCGGTTCATATGTCAGAGTGTTTCAGCTAGCAATGCTGAGCGCTTTCTTAAGCTTCAATGGGTATGTACGCATATTTTCAAATTAGTTATGATTTTGAATCTACTCGACAAAGTTCAATGATCGACAGCCTTCTTTCAAGGACAAGAAACACTTGTACGAATGGATGGAGTCTTTGCCGCAGGGAACGCCGTGGCATTGCACGGAAATCGCACTCTCTGGCTACACGTCGGTTCATCCGATCTACCTGATTTGGCGCGACGGATTAGAAGTGATCAAAATGATATTCAGCAACCCTATATTTGCCAAGATGATGACTTACGATCCCCATGTCGTGTCTGTAGACGGACAACGGGAGTACGGCGAGTTTTTCTCTTCCAAATATGCTTGGGCATTACAGGTATAATCACACAGTCGGTTTGAATGGAATCGTACTCACCCATGTATAGGACTTACTTCCCGAAGGCGCCACGATTATTCCCATCATGGCCGCATCTGACAAAACGGCGGTCACTAGCCACGCTGGCAACCTTGAAATGCACCCGCTGTTCCTCACTACCGGTAACATCCGATCCGATGTACGCATGAAGGCTACTTCCCATGCTTGGAGCCTGGCCGCGTTCATGCCAATCCTGAAATTCGACGTTCATCCTGATTATCAAACGATTCTGCAAGCCAGAGTCTGGCACAAGTGCATGGATATTGTATGTGCCAATCTCAAAGTCGCAGCTCGTACTGGCGTGTACACACCCGATCCTGATGGGCACCTTCGCTATTGCTTCACACCACTCGTCGCTTACACTGCCGATCTCCCGGAACAGCAGATGATTTCAGGCGCTTCCCATGGCTCTTCCCCTGTCACTCTCGCAAAGGTCCAAGACTTTGGCGATGGCACACTCCACCCCCCTCGAGATGTAAAGCACATACTTCAGATGCTGTTCGAAATTAGTCAAGAAGTCGACCCTTGGGATGTGCACGCATTTCAGAAGAAGTGCAAAGAGCGGGGCCTTTTAGGTGTTCACCTACCCTTCTACAGAAACTGGTTTTTCACGGATCCCTCCATCTTCCTTGTCCCTGAACTGCTTCACGCATGCCACAAGTTTTTTTTCGACCACATTTTAAAGTGGTGCAAAGAGGTCGTTGGAACTAGGGAACTCGACGCTCGTTACAAGTCGATGCACAAGTGTGTCGGCATACGCCACTTTACATCCAGTGTATCCCATGTTCAGCAAATGACCGGGAGAGAGTACCGTGAAATCCAACGCACCATTGTTGCCGTTATTGCTGGTGCAGCTCCTCCTGGTTTCGTGAGGGCTATCCGAACTCTTATCGAGTTCATTTATCTTGCACAGAATCCTGTTCACACCGAAAGTTCGATCAGAAACATGGTCAACGCGCTTCAGTCCTTCCACACCCTCAAGCATTTTATTACGGAAGCCGAAGCCCAGAGAACAAAGACGGGTGTAAGGACTGATTTCAATATCCCGAAGCTTGAATTGTTTCAAAGCTTTGCGAAAGTGATCGAAACCGTTGGCACCCTCCCGCAGTTTACTGCTGACGTTTGCAAGCGGCTCCTCGTCACTCATTGCAAGCAGACTTTTGAACGGACATCTCGCAACCGTGACTTTACAGAGCAAGTCGTCCGTATCCTCGACCGCGAAGAGAGGATGCGCTTGTTCAACCTGTACTCGCTGATGCGATCGCATGACGTCTCCATGATCAACACTGTTACCGATCTCGAGCAATCATATGTCACTTATGTTGACCCTGCTCTATCTTGGGTCCAAGAGGATCTTCCTGGTGAACAAATACGTCTGATAGGACCACGTCCCATATGCAACCACTTCCTTAAAGGCGTCCTCTGCGAGGATTCCCGAGCCGCATTTAACCTCACTGTGAAACCTGACTCATTGCGTCTCACCATTCAACAACTATCGTCGATGTACAAGCTCGGGGAATTTCCCTCTCTTTATGCATTGTATATCTGTCGATCTGTCCTCACATTACCAGACATCACCCAATCCCAGCTCACTTCCTGGAATGCTCTTTCTTTCAGCACTTGGAGGAAATTTCGACTTCAACTCCTCTCTGTTTTCAACAACTGCACTGTTATGCCCTCCCGTTTAATCCAAGCGTACCCTCCTTCCAAAGACTTCCCATATGGATACGTGGATGCTGTACTTCTCAATTCTCAATCACTAGGATACCCAACACCTGCAGGTAAGCAACCCCCTCCTTGCACTCATTTGCACTCAATTTATTCTTATTCATAGGTTTTCCCGAATCCGTTGTTGGACAGGTATGTGCTGTCTTCCGACCCCAAGTACGGGCTGGAACCGAGCTTCCCCCATTTCTTTCTACGCCCCTCATATACGTGGACCTCTTTGATTGGGTGGCCAAGGACGACGACTTGGATATGTGGATCGTTCAGCAGCACATGGTTAGTGCTCCTGGAGGTTTGCAGAGAGCTGGTGCCATTGTTCCATTGGTCAATGTCATGTTTGCTGTGGAGCTTATTCCTGTGTATGGTGAGAAGATAGATTGCACGGTGAATGAGAAGACGTCACAGGAGGTTTATTCGCGCTTTTATCTTAATTCCTTCACAGACAAGGAGTTATTCGAGTCTTTACGTGCCGAATTATGAGATGCATACTTGTGTTCTGTAACTAGATACTCTTTGCACTGTCTGGCTTATCAGTACTGGTGATAAAATTTGATGCCTGATAACCACCTGATGATAAGATGGTAATAGGATATCTAACGGATCTCCCACTACAACCTTTCCTAATACGATGCTGCTGTAAGGTCCATCACTTCTCCACCAATCAGATGCGTCAAACGTACGGGCACGTAAGCATCGTAAGCCGGCTATGTTAAGCGTTCATTTCAGTCGTTTTGCTGATCATCTGCAAGTCATAGCCAAGCAGAAGTGCTCACAATAGTCCCCGTTTGGTTAGCTTCATTAGTTAACATGTTGTAAAGTAACGTGAACGCACGAGATTTCCCTTTTTGACAGTGGGCTGGTTATCAACAGATCACTACCGCCATGATAACAGCAATTGATATGAAAATGACCAGTGTGCTACATACATTTTCCTCAAGTGATCAGATCCGACTGTAATCTACTTAATTCTTCATGAGCCACCAGATCGCCCCTGATATCATCCAGCTTCTGTTTACACTCGTTAAACTTTGTACGAAATTCTACTCCAAATTCCGCAGGGTGGTGAATGCCAGTTTGATACTCAAGAAGAATGGAATAGATCGCGATGCCGCTAAGGGCAAAGATAGTGTCAAGATGTGCGAAATCTACCCAACTCTGTAATTTTCCACCGTGAGACTGGAAAATGGTTTGTAAGATGATAGTAATGAGTGCAGGGTGTGCTGGTAAACGAATGGAATTATGATTGACGAGGAAGAAGTTGAAGTTGCCGAGAAGTTCCCTGACGATTTCCATTGTGTGTTGTGTGGCGGCACTCGTAGAGACGGATAGCTGTGGGTGGAGACTGAAGGCGTAGGGGACTAGATTTGCAGCAGTAGCTTTGCATGAAAGGCAGACACCGCCAATAAGTGTCGATAGCGATGGATGCAACGAATTCAGGTGTTCCGTTGTCCACACTTCTGCCTTGTCTGGAGACAAGGTGTTAATCAAGGTAGTGCTAAGATAACGAGAAAAGCTCACGATGAGAGTCATGGAGCACACATCCTGCTGCAATGGAAACCGATTGCTCAATCAACTCCTTGCGTTCTGCCTCACTGGGAAATGGATTTTCAGAAAGGATGAGAGTTCTGATTTTGTCTCTTACATGTGACACGATCAAGTCCATCATAGGATCCCCTTTTTTCCGTGATCGTAGTGGACGTCCTTGTTGTTGTGTTGGTTGCATTGCAGAGTGGGCAAGTGGAGGGTCACGGTCTGGGGGGAGGGAATGCGGAATTGGGGGAGTTGGGGGGAGTGAGCGCATCAAGTGGGCTTCCGAGATATTGGAGATGCCTGTGGTCGTCTTGACCATCTAGAAAAGTAGTTAAACTTGAATTTAAACTTGAGAAAGCAAAAGGAAATGAATTACACAGATAACTTGAATGTCTTTGCATGATGTTTCTTCTCCACGCAATGGTGCGAGTGCAGGTACCAGACGAACTTCAGGATATGGATGGGATGTGTATGAGGGGCGAAAGATTCGGGCGAACTCTTCTGAATGCTCCAAACAACGAGGCCGCAGGGCACTCCCCTCCGCCATTGAAACAGGAACTCCAGTGGTATATGGGTGTGGTTGTTGCTGAGGGCCACTATAGTTTGACTGTTGATGCAGGCTTGTGTCTTGAACTTCGCTGAAGGGGCAGATCAGCGATGATCCTGGGATCAAGAAAATACATACTTTGGCTGGAATTGAGGTAAATACCCAGAAGTTGATTCCATTTTGACAGTGCAGTCGTCATAGTTTGACTGTTGGTACAGGCGTGCATCTTGACTTCATTGAAGCTGAAGGGCAGATCAGTGGAGATCATGGCATCAAGGAAATACATACTTTTGTTGTAGTTGAGGCAGGTATCCAGAAGTTGATTGCATCGTTACAGTGCGCATTGATAATGCTGGCGGGGGTTCTGGCTGGTCGCCTGCCAGGCCGAGTTGATTCGCCATGGGTTGTAAGCCGACATTGAGGCCCGAGTTTCATGGTGGTTTTTCAACATTCTGATAATTCAGTTACTGGGATTCAGCTGTGACGAGCACATGAAATATACTTTTTTTTTTTGCGACTTCGACCTGCCTGTGGATGACTCATTGTGGTCAGTATCAAAGATGCATCAATGAGCGGCAACTAGATTTTGCTCGAGAACTTTTAAAGTGAACACGCAGCAAAGAAGGACTCAATTACATATGCTATCGTACACCAAAAGCATACATGAAGCACATGATGGAACAATGAGAAAATAAACATAGCTTCCACTTGCCGATTACCCCTCTTTCGCGCAGCCTGCATCCGGAAGTTTCCCTGTGAGATGGTCCAGCCCATCATGGTCCTCGTTCGAGAACCTCTCAACGAGGCGGTCCATCTCACCATCGGTAATGGCAAGCCCAGATATATCTTCCTGATAAGCGCACAAGAGGGATGTATGATCGGCTCTGATCTCTGAGAGGGAATCCTCCGATAGGAAGGACTCCACAAATTCAAGTTGACCCGAGGCATTGTCAAAGTGATCCTTGTTCTCTACCTGAAAACATTCCATAAGATTGATTTGTCTCCTGAGCTCCTTGATCTTCCATGCTGTAGCGAGAATATTTTGGCGCTGATATTCACGGCTTGCCTCTTTGGCAAAGGCCGCTTTCTTCAATAAGGCTGTCGACATACGAGTGATTTCACGGGAATATGGCTCCTTAGTCTATGTTAAATGAGCACTTGCTACAATCAAAAGAGTCTACCTACTTACCTTCATTCCCATTCTCATCCTTGGTGGATGAACTTGTTGAGTGGAGCGTTCAGGCACTTCAATACTGTGGCGACGTGTATAGGGCTGATATCTACAAGAAATAGAGTTGGTTATTTCACCAACCTGGTTACTGGAAACAGACCTCGACAGCGATACTGGTTCTGCTTGAAACTCGTGTTTTGGCGACTTTGGTGACTGCAGAGTTTCTGATGAAAAGAACTTCTCTGAGGGAGAGAAAGTGCGAATGGGAGGGTCGAAAGAATCTAAGGTCCCAGTGGATCTAGAAGTGGGACTTGAGTGGGGCAACTGTGTCAAGGGAGGTGTACCACTGGACTCAGAGGAGGAGGAGGACATCAACGTGGTCTTCTGAGTTTGTAGATTGTTGAGTATGAAAGTGCATAGCTATCGGAGTTTGAAGGACTTAGTGGTTTCACAGTTCAAGCACTCACTTACCAGGCTGCACTATGGATGACGAACATCTGCGACTTGATAATAGCATGCAAGTTTACTCTTTTACTTGATTCCATTGAGCATGACTCACCTTTCCCCTTCCAGCCCTGGACATGCATGTCCAGGTTGCAATGTTAGTTTCCGGTCGGCTGATCATGTCGCAGAGCATCTTAATAGCGAAACATCGTGCTGGCCCCAAGACATGCGCACCAAGAGATTACCGGTACCCCCCGCCTTCATTCGTGGAGAAAAGCCACAGGCACAAGGTGAGAGACCACCTGTTGCCTCATTTCACCCGACATCAGGTTACATCTACGGTCACGCTTCCAATCTTTTCGAGCAAATGCAAGAGGATAAATTCGTGCATCATCGCGCTCACAACGTTTATTACCCTTTCAAAGCTCAACCCGAGTGGGAGCTAGGCCAATTCCTCTGTCGGTCACTTTCAGCGAGCGATACTGAACATTTACTCAAACTTCGATGGGTTAGTGGGCATATCTTCGCACTACACATATTTTTGAATCTACCATGAAGTTTAATGATAACCAGCCTTCCTTCAAGGACAAGATGCATCTATATGAATGGATGGAAGCCTTACCACAGGGAGCACCATGGCACTGTACGGAAATCGAACTTACTGGCTACAAATCGACTCATCCGATCCATCTTATCTGGTGGGACGGACTAGAAGTAATAAAGGGAATATTCAGCAACCCTGTATTTGCCAAGGACATGACATACGATCCTCATGTCATCTCTACAGACGAAGGACAGGAGTTTGGTGAATTCTTCTCTTCTATGTATGCTTGGGCCCTCCAGGTAAAGTACATTTAGTTTGTACAACATTGTACTCACCTCTGTATACAGGACATGCTTCCAGAGGGCGCAACCATTCTTCCAATCATGGCTGCATCCGACAAAACGCCAGTCACTAGCCACACTGGCGGTCTAGAAATGCACCCGTTGTTCCTCACCACTGGGAATATCCAATCTGACGTGCGCATGAAAGCCACATCGCATGCCTGGAACCTTGTCTGTCAGGATCGGTTCTCCTCGACGATCTTACTAGGAGGTCCAGGGATGCAGGGGACTAATGAGGAGGTAAGTCCAGACACTTAGTAGGTGCTGGTTAGTGTGGACAATCAAGTCCGGGCACTAGAGAAGCACTGGTAGTAAGTCCGGGTTTTTGCGGAGTAAGTCCGGACCACGGGAAAGTGGACCGGAGTAGCGCAGCTTTGTCCAGACGAAGGACATCCCAGAGGTGGGATAAGTCCCTAGAGGTCTAGCGTCGAGTCTGGGACAGAGGTGGCTTTTGCCCTTGTGCGAGTAGGAGACTTGCTAGGATCGGACATAGGACCAAGGGGACGAGATAGGATGGAGACCAGAGTTGGCCGGAGTTCAGGAGTTCAGGTGGACAGATGGATTAAGGAGAGCATAGTGTGTAGTACAGAGGGAGGAGTATCTTAGTCGAGATTTGATCTAAGGACTACTAGGCCAGAGTTTGGTAGTTTATATAGTAATGAGAACTAAGGTGAGTATATACGGTGACAAGTAAACACCTTAGTTGGGACAAGGGATGGAGCAGAAACAGACAGGAAAATAAACTAGGTACAGGAAAATAAACTGGAGCGGAAGCGGAAATGGGGAACTAGTTTTACAGGGATGACGGAGCAGATGCAGGGTGAAGGGAACTAGGTCGGAACAGGACAGGTAAGGGTCAGAGGTGGACTTAACTAATGTTAAGTCCGGAGCGATGTCCAGGACCGGAGGAAGTGGAACCGGAGGAAGTGCACGACCGGAGGAAGTGCAAGAGCGGAGGGAGTGCACAAGTGGAGGGAGTGCACAAGTGGAGGGAGTGTGCAGGTGGAGGAGGGGCGGAGTAGCCGGAGGAAGGTCCGGAGTTGGACATAGAAATGTCCTAGGCCATTGGTGGACCTGACAGAGGAAGCGGAGCAAGAGCAGGAGCAGAACTGAGCTGGAGTTGGATAATACCAGCAGGAGTTGGGCTACGTCGCAGACCAGACAAAGGGAGTGGCCGGACTGAAACTGGAGTAGCAACTAGTGGTAGGTACAGGTCCGACATGGAGGAGTTAGACTGTGGATCTGTCTGCAGGAAGACAGGGGTTAGTCCTGAGGGTGGAGATGGATGTAGGGACCGGAGTTGAGCTGGAGTGCAGCTATGGGGCTGGAGATGGCCAGACTAGATCCGGAGTTGCGTCTATGCCTAAGGAGAGGTCAGGCGGGCCAAGGTTAGACCGGAGTTGCGACTGGGAAAAGTATGGATATGACATTGTCGCATTCATGCCAATCCCCAAATTCGATGTCCATCCAGACTATCAAACGATTTTGCAAGCCAGAGTTTGGCACAAATGTGTCGATATTGTATGCGCTAGTCTCAAGATCGCCGCTCATACGGGCATATACATTCCCGATCCTGTTGGGGACCTCCGATATTGTTTTACACCACTAGTCGCTTACACCACAGATCTTCCTGAACAACAATTGATTGCGGCTGTTTCTCAAAGCTCGTCCCCGGTTACCTTTGCGAGGACCCAGGATTTCGGTGATGGCGTAACCCACCCCCCTCGAGATGCGAGGCATACCCTTCAGCAACTGTTCAAGATCTGTCAGGAAGTTGATCCATGGGATGTGGCTGCATTTCAGAAAAAGTGCAAAGAGCACGGCCTCCTAGGTGTTCACTTGCCGTTTTTTAGAAATTGGATGTTCTCTGATCCGTCCATCTTCCTCGTCCCCGAGCTACTCCATGCCTGCCACAAGTTCTTTTTTGATCACCTGTTTAAGTGGTGCAAAGAAGTTATCGGATCAAGGGAACTTGACTTACGGTACAAGTCGATGCACAAGCGTGTTGGTGTACGCCACTTTGCCTCTGGTGTTTGCCATGTCCAACAAATGACTGGCAGGGAACATCACGACATCCAGCGCACGATTGTTGCAACTATCGCGGGTGCAGCTCCTGCCAGCTTTGTGAGGGCTATCCGATCGCTCATCAAATTCATTTATCTTGCTCAGAGCCCTGTGCACACCCAGACCTCAATTGAACAATTGAAGGTGGCCCTCCAGGACTTCCATGCCAACAAGCATTTCATTACAGAGGCAGAAGCGCGGAGGACAAAGACTGGGTTAAGGACTGATTTTAATATCCCAAAGCTCGAGCTGTTCCAGAGTTTTACGACCACGATCCAGACTGTAGGCTCCCTTATACAGCATACCACCGATGTGAGCGAACGACTATTGATAACGCATTGCAAGCACACATTTGAACGGACATCTCACAACCGCAACTCCTTCACGGAACAGATTGTTCGTCTCCTTGATCATGAGGAGAGGATGCGTCTATTTAACCTGTATGCACTGATTCGTTCGCACAACATCTCCTTGATCAACCCCGCCACTGATCTTGAACAATCGCATGGCACGTATGTCGATCCCACTCTTGCTTGGCTCCAAGAGGTCCTCCCCAGCGAGCAAATGCATTTGATGGGGCCACCACGCCCAATATGCAATCACTTCCTCAAAGGGATCCTTTGCAAGGATTCACAGGCGGCGTTTGTCGACAAGAACGTATGATTATATCTTATCTTATCTAATCTTGGAGGTTTCCAGAGATCACAGTTACATGTGATTCGGAGTAGTGTCAACCGAAATACCGGTAGATCACATGACCGGCTCCACAAGATAGCCGGAACTATCACAAGCAAGGCACGTGTTTAACACATGCTGATGCACGTTGCAGGCGCATTTCCATGATAACTACGTATATGGAAAGTGCACTGACTACATATGGGAATATGGTGAAATAGGCGAGAATAATACTTATCTACGCACAGACCATGTACCACAGGTATATATACCCTGTAGGATTCCCTGTAGTTCCTAAGTTCAATACAGTCTCAACTGTTCTCTCATTACTCGCTACTCAACAAACACTCAACTACAAGAACCAGCTACTAGCTATCAAAGGTACGCTTGCGTCCCCGCATTGCTGTTGCCCCAGTTTTGTTGCTACAGCGTTTAACCTCACAGTGAAACCAGATTCATTGTGTCACACTATTCAACATTTGGGTTCGATGTACAAGCTCCATACACTCCCCTCCCTCTACGAATCATACGTTGCTAGATCTGTCCTTACATTGCCCAACGTCTCCCAGTCCCAACTCGCATTTTACAACGCTCTCCGTTTCCAAGTTTGGAAGAAATTTCGACTCCAGCTTCTATCTGCTTTCAACAATTGCACCGTCATGCCCTCCTGCCTAATCCAAGCCTACCCTCCTTCAGACAACTTCCCGCTTGGGTATGCGGACGCCATACTCTTCAGTCCTCAAGTGTTGGAATATGGAATCTCCACAGGTAAGCACTCCTCTCCTTTCAACTGCTTCACTTTTTTTATTTCATAAGCTTTTCCTGCAGCTGTTGTTGGGCAGGTTCGCACTGTATTTCAGCCTCAAGCATGTGCTGGAACCGAGCTTCCCCCATTCCTTTCTACGCCTCTCATATATGTCAACATCTTCGATTGGGTAATGAAGGACAAGGTTACAGGCCTGTGGGTTGTTCAACAGCGCACGGTTGCTGGACCCAATGGTTTAGAGAGAGTTTCCACCATTTTCCCCCTGGTCAACATAATACTCACCGTCGAGCTTGTTCCAGTGTATGGCCAGAAGATCATGGACATGGTAAATCATAAGACATTGCAGGAACATTATTCACAATTTTACCTCAATTCCTTCGCAGACAAGGAAATGTTTCATTCTTTACCTACAGAATTATGAGCAGCACTGTCCTGTTTAGTACGCTACGAATTGTTACATTCTTTACTGTCAATAGTCACTATCATGTTGGGTGTATTGGTGATAAGACAGTGCGATGAGATATGAGATATCTAAGCTCAGTAGTACCGCCGCTATGGCCATATACGTCGCTGCTGTAATAGTCACCACTCCCTGTAGGTTTGTTGCAATACTAACGGTAACTACCGTATTTAGGTGTTGCGCCATTCACGGTAGTCCGTTCACCGGTTAACGTTGCAACACTACGCCCACCTGCATCTTGCAACATCGCATCCGTTGTTGCAACAAAGTCCGTCTGCCGTTGCAACACAGTCCGTCCGCCGTTGCAACAGCCCCTCCGCCATTGCAAGCCATTGCAACACGTCCGCCATTGCAACATAACCCACCCGCCTCCATTGCAACACGTCTGCCATT
>Ga0307518_10001495_pt1 | contig 17352 bp, 18 predicted proteins | sample 25_EM_MG_FD_203889 | JGI IMG/M metagenome (GOLD analysis project Ga0307518, IMG submission 203889) | Populus trichocarpa ectomycorrhiza microbial communities from riparian zone in the Pacific Northwest, United States - 25_EM | ecosystem: Host-associated > Plants > Roots > Unclassified | place...
AAGGAGGCCTTCACGGACTTGGGCTCTGGGAGCGGGGCGTCAGCCCAGCGGGTACATCCAGCCTTCCGGAGCAGGCCGGGTGCCCTCCTGGATCCCGGTCAGCGCGCCGCGCAGCTTCATCGTCAGCTCACCGGGCTGCCCGCCCGCGACGGAGAACTCGCCGCCCGCGTGCTTGACGTGCCCGACCGGCGTGATGACCGCCGCGGTCCCGCAGGCGAACACCTCGGTCAGCTCGCCCGAAGCCGCCGCCTTCTCCCACTCGTCGGTGGAGATACGCCGCTCCTCGACCTGGTGCCCGAACGACTTCGCCAGCTCCAGCAGCGACTTGCGGGTCACGCCCGGGAGCAGCGAACCGGTCAGTTCCGGCGTCACGACACGGGCCTCGTCACCGGAGCCGAAGACGAAGAACAGGTTCATCCCGCCCATCTCCTCGACCCAGCGCCGCTCGACCGCGTCGAGCCACACGACCTGGTCGCAGCCCTTTTCCACGGCCTGCGCCTGCGCGACGAACGACGCCGCGTAGTTGCCCGCGCACTTCGCCTCGCCGGTGCCGCCGGGGACCGCGCGCACGTACTCGGTCGAGAGCCACACGCTCACCGGCTTCACGCCGCCGGAGAAGTACGAGCCGGCGGGCGAGCCGATCAGCGCGTAGAGGTACTCGTTCGCGGGGCGGTTGACGCCGAGCCCGGCTTCGGTGGAGATCATGAACGGCCGCAGGTACAGCGACTCGCCCGGCTTCGTCGGCACCCAGCGGCTGTCGACCGCGATCAGCTCGCGGATCGAGTCGAGGAAGGTCTCCACCGGCAGCTGCGGCATGGCGAGCCGCTCGGCCGAGTTACGGAAGCGGATCGCGTTCGCGTCGGGGCGGAACGCCGCGATCGTGCCGTCCGGCTGGCGGTACGCTTTGAGGCCTTCGAAGATCGCCTGGCCGTAGTGCAGCACGGAGGTGGCCGGGTCGAGGGTGAAGGGCGCGTACGGCCCGACGGTCGCTTCGTGCCAGCCCTGCTCGGCGCTCCATTTCACGGTCACCATGTGGTCGGTGAAGTGCAACCCGAAACCGGGTGCGGCCAATACGTCCGCGACGCGTTCCGGGCTCGCGGGGCTCGGGTGCGGGAGGTGGTTGAACTGCGTCGAGGTCGTCATGCCTAAGACGATAACGCTTGGTCGGACCCACGTTAGTCGGACGTCCGCATATCTTTACCTCCCTCGATCTGTCCGTCACGACGAACACGGGAGGGGTCGCGCCCCTAGGATGGCGGCGTGACGTACAACCAGATGCAGCCCGCTCACCCGGCCACTCCCGCCACCCCCGGCGCGGGGGCCGACGTCAAGACCTTCGTGACGGCCGTGCTGCTCACCTTCGGCACCGGCGTGCTGATGATGGACGGCTGGGCACTGCTCGACAGCGGCTTCGGCGCGTTCCTCGGCCTGATCGCCGGCGGTTTCGGCATCTTCTGGTGGAAGCACATCCACGGCAAGGTGTTCCCGCGGGAGCTGTCCACCAAGTCGGTGGTCGTCCTCACGGTGATCAACGTCGTGCTGGTGCTGCTCCTGCTGCTGCAGGTGAGCTAGAGCAACCCGTCGGGGAGGCCGGGCGCGGGCCAGCCCGGGTCGGGCCGGAAGTCGGTCCACGTCCCGTCGAAGGGGAAGCGACCGGCGTCCGCGAGTGCCCCGATCCGCTCGCCCTCGGCGCGCAGGCGTTCGAGCTGACCTGCGGTGATGCGGCCGGCGAGGACGGCCTCCTCCGCCTCGTCCTCGTCCTTCCATTGCCAGCGTCCGCCGGGCTCGACGGCGACGTCGAGGATGCCGTCGATCCGGTCGGGCCCGGACGGCGTGCGCCCCAGCGGGACCTCGAGGTTGACGTACCAGTTCAGGAAATGGCCGTCGGCGTCGAAGAACCACCAGACCGACGACCATTCGTCGTCGGCGATGCGGCGCAGCGTCGACGTGTCGCGCCAGAAGTCGGCCACGCGCACCCTCGGCACCCGGAACCGCTCCTCCAGGGGCGCCTCACGGAAGAGCCGCCCGTCGGCGAGCCTGCTGCCGACGATCGGGGTGTCCGCGGGCAGCCAGCCGAGCAGCACCGTGCCGTCGTCGGCGATGACGCGCAGCGGGTGATGCTGGCCGATCGAACCGTCCGGTCGCAGGAAGCGTTCGACGACCGTGTCGCCCGGGGTCCAGAGAGGATCACGCACGCCTTGAACGGTACCGAGGGGCGCGGACCCGCAGAACCAGTTCGGCGAGCGTTCCCACTCCCGCGAGCGCGAGCGCCACGACCGGCCCAGCGAAGAAGGCGGCGACGGCCACGATCAGTCCACATGCGAGTGTCGCCTTCGGACGTTCCGGGGAAAGCCGTTCCCTGCCCTCGGTGAAGGCGTCCACCGCGACGGGCACGGTCGCGACGGCGGCCACCACGGTCAGCACCGGCAGCAGCGAGACCGCGTCTGCCGCGGCGAGGAGCTCTCGGAACGAGGTCGCCGAAAGCCCCAGCCGGATCGGTCCCAGCTGGTAGAGGGCGACGACCGTGATCGCGACGGCCACGGCGCCCACCGCGGCGGCCCGGCCCGCGCCGGGGTGGCGGGGCAGCAGGAACGGCAGGAAGACCAGCACGGCGAGGCCGAGACCGGGGACGGACGGCGGATCCGGCGCGATGAACTGCGCCAACGGCGGGATGCCCACGCAGATCGCGATCAGGGCCGCGGCCGCGGCCAGCAGGAGACCGGTGACCCAGCGGGCGGCGTAGTCGCCGAGGCGGACCCCGGCCAGGTCGGCGACGGTCACCACCACGGCGAACACCGCGGCGGCGGCCCCCGGGGCGGACGGGAACAGGTATTGCCCGAACGTCGTCGCGAAGACCAGGACCAGGCCCAACCGGGAAACGGAGCCCACGATCCGTTCGGGCCGGGTGTCACCCAGCGGCGGAAGCAGCGCCTCCACGGCGACGGCGAGGGCAGCCGCGAAGACGACCGCGACGAGTACCCAGTAGTCCGCTCCGGAGGTGCCCACCGCCAGCGCGACGAGCAGACCGCCAGCCAGTCGCACGCCGTCTCCCTTCCAGTTCGTCCAGTTACCCGGTCGGCCCCGCTGTTCCCCCAGGTCCCACTGTCATTAGCATGGCTCACGATCCAACCGGGCGGCCGCCCGGTACCACCGCGAACGCGCGAGGAGCCAGAAGTGACCGTGCCGAAGCTTGCCCTGACCGAGAACGCCGAAGCGGCGCTTGCCAAGACGCGCGCCGACGTCGTCGTCATCGGCACCCTGCAGGGTGAGGACGGCCTGGCGCTCGCCGCCGGCTCCTCCGTCGCCGACGCCGCCTTCGACGGCGAACTCGCCGAGGTCCTCGGCACCCTCGGCGCGTCCGGCAAGGCCGACGAGGTCGTCAAGGTTCCGACGCTGGGCAAGCTGTCCGCCGGTGTCGTGCTGGCCGTCGGCCTCGGCAAGGCGGGCGCCGACGGCGTCACCGCCGAGCAGGTCCGCCGGGCCGCCGGTGCCGCCGCGCGGGCGCTGAGCGGGACCGACCGCGCGTTCGTCACGCTGTCGGCGATCGACCTGCAGGCCGCCGTCGAGGGCACCGCGCTCGGCGCCTACAACTTCACCGAATACCGCTCCGAGAAGGGCGACGGCCCGGTCGCGAAGGTCGACTTCGTGAGCCCCGAAGAGGGCACCGCCAAGGACCACAAGGCGACGCTGAAGGCCGCCGGCCTGATCGCCGAGTCGGTCATCATCGCCCGCGACCTGATCAACACCCCGCCGAACGACCTGTTCCCGGCCTCCTTCGCCGACCGCGCGAAGACCTTGGCCGAGGCGAACAACCTGGACTTCGAGGTCCTCGACGAGAAGGCGTTGAAGCGCAAGGGCTTCGGCGGCATCCTCGGCGTCGGCGGCGGTTCGTCGCGGCAGCCGCGCCTGCTGCGCATCGCCTACAAGCCCGCGAAGGCATCGAAGAAGGTCGCGCTGGTCGGCAAGGGCATCACCTTCGACTCGGGCGGCATCTCGATCAAGCCCGCCGCGAACATGGACCACATGACCTCGGACATGTCGGGCGCGGCCGCCGTGCTCGCCTCCGTGGTGCTGGCCGCGAAGCTGAAGTACCCGCTCGAGGTCGTCGCGCACATCCCGCTGGCGGAGAACCTGCCCTCGGCCACCTCGTACCGGCCGGGCGACGTGCTCAGCATGTACGGCGGCAAGACCGTCGAGGTGCTCAACACCGACGCCGAAGGCCGTCTCGTGCTGGCCGACGCGATCGTGCGCGCGGGCGAGGAGAACCCCGACTACCTGATCGAGACCTCGACCCTGACCGGCGCGCAGGTCGTCGCGCTCGGCAACCGCACCGCGGGCGTCATGGGCTCGGACGAGTTCCGCGACCGGATCGCTTCGATCGCGCAGGCCACCGGTGAGGGCGGCTGGGCCATGCCGCTGCCGGAGGAACTGCGCGCCGACCTCGACTCGCGTCTCGCCGACCTGGCCAACGTCACCGGGCACCGCTGGGGCGGCATGCTCGCGGCCGGCATCTTCCTGCGCGAGTTCGTCACCGAGGGCCTGCCCTGGGCGCACATCGACATCGCGGGCCCGTCGTTCAACACCGCCGGGGCGTGGGGCTACACCGGCAAGGGCGGCACCGGCGTCCCGGTCCGCACCATCGCCGCCGTGCTCGCGGACATCGCCGCGAACGGCTGATCCTTTTCGCGCGTGAAGGCCCCCTTCCCTCTGCTGAGCCGAGGGAAGGGGGCCTTCACGCGCTTTGTGGCAAGGTCGGTGCCGTGGACAGGGACGCGTATCTCGAAGGCGCGATCAGGGACGTGCTCAGCGGGGACGACGCGACGCTCGACGACCGGATCGCGCACGCGGCGCTGCTGTTCGCCGCGTCCGGGGCGATGGCCGACGCCGACCGGCTGGTCACGCATTGGCACGCGCTCACCGAACGTCCCGTCACGGCGCTGATCCCCAGCGCCGTGCAGGCCCGCGCATGGGCGATGCTGTTCGAAGCGCGAGGCGCGCACCCGGACTGGGCCGCGGCGATGATCCCGCTCGATCTCGACGCCGAGGAACGCGCCCACGACGATCACCTCGCCCGGCGCGTATCCGATCTCGACGGTCTGTTCGGCGGCTCCCCGATCGGCGAGGCCGTCTCGCATCTCGGGCCGTCGCGGCCGGATCGGTTGCGTGAGGCCGTCGCGCGAGGCGATCTGGACGCCTGGGCGGAGATCGCGTCGCGACAGGGCCGCCCGGACGTCGCCGTGCTCGCCGCGACCCGGCGCCTCGCGCCGCGGCTCGCCGGCGGCGCGGATCCGCTCGGGCTCGGCGGCTGGACGGAACTGTGCGCCGGGGCGCTGGTCGCCGCACTGTACGAGCGCTACCCGCCCGACACCGGCTCCTGGCGCGAGATGATCGGGGGCATCCTCCGGCTGCGCGGTGGGGGCACCGCTCCCCCGGCGGCGTCGCTCCGCACCATCGACGCGGCCGAGGCGCGGCTCGGGCTCCGGCTTCCCGGCGACTACCGCGAATTCCTCCGGACCTGCGACGGCCTGCCCGCCGACGTCGTCTTCCCCCGGCTGCTCGGGACGGCGGAACTGTACGCGGAGGGCGGTGTCGTCGTGATCGCGGAGCCGGCCGTCGTGCTGCTGACGGCCGCGGGCGAGCAGTGGCGGACGGTCGAGATCGACCCGGCGCTGGGCACGACGGTGCATCCGACGTTCCGGGCGCTGATGGAGCGGCACCTGCTCCTTTTGGCGCAATCCGCGTGAGTTCCCGGAAACCCCGTGTCAGGCTTCGCCGCGCTTCTTCCGCTCGGTGTACTCCCGCATCCGCTTCGGATAGCCGACCCTCGCCACCTCGTACACGGGGATCGACCGTTTGTGACCGAACTGCTGCGCCGCGTCCAGGCTCTCGATCCGGCGCCGGGTCCACTCACCGTCATGCGCGATGAGGACGACCGTGGTCTCGGTGACGTTGGTCTTCGGCTCCACGTACGCCTCGACACCGGTCCGTGAAGACGCCCAGTCCTCAAGATGCTTGAAGTCGTTTGAAGAGGCTTTCCGCAGCGTACCGGGCTTTTGCCCGCCTTTAGAGCGCCGGCGCAGCGAGTCGAACAGACCCACTCCGACCACCTCACTTCCCATTCGCGTCCGATGTCCATTATCCCGACGCGGGCGTGTGCTCAGCGTGGCGGTCCGCGCGGGCCGTGTCCCGTGGGTCACAGCACGCGGCCTAGGTCGCAGCCTCTCCACCCGTAGTGACAAGATGGCAAGTGTCCGCGCGCGCGTATACCGCGCGGAGCGGCGCCAGAGCACCACCCCTACCGCTTGCCGAGGAGTTATTGAAGTGACCGACACCTCCGCCGACCTTGTGATCCTGGGTGGCGGATCGGGCGGCTACGCCGCCGCGTTCCGCGCGGCCGAGCTGGGCCTTTCCGTCACCCTGATCGAAAAGGACAAGCTTGGCGGGACGTGCCTCCACCGAGGCTGCATCCCGACCAAGGCCCTCCTGCACGCGGCGGAGGTCGCCGACGAGACCCGCGACGCCGAGACCTTCGGTGTGAAGGCCGTGCTGGAAGGCATCGACATCGCCGGCGTCAACAAGTACAAGGACGGGATCATCTCGCGCCTGTACAAGGGCCTCCAGGGCCTGGCCAAGGCGCACAAGGTGAACCTCGTCGAGGGCACCGGGACGTTCGTCGGCGGCACGACCGTCGAGGTCGACGGCACCCGCTACACCGGCAAGAACGTCATCCTCGCCACCGGTTCGTACTCGAAGACGCTGCCGGGCCTGGAGCTGGGCGGGCGCATCATCGCCAGCGAGCAGGCGCTTTCGCTGGACTACATCCCGAAGAAGGCCATCGTCCTCGGCGGTGGTGTCATCGGTGTCGAATTCGCGTCCGTCTGGGCGTCCTTCGGCGTCGACGTCACCATCGTGGAGGCGCTGCCCCGCCTGGTCCCGAACGAGGACGAGTACGCGTCCAAGCAGCTCGAGCGTGCTTTCCGCCGTCGCAAGATCGCCTTCAAGACCGGCGTCCGGTTCACCGGCGCCAAGCAGGACGACAACGGCGTCAGCGTGTCGCTGGAGTCCGGCGAGACGCTCGAAGCCGACCTGCTCCTGGTCGCCGTGGGCCGCGGCCCGAACTCGGCCGGGCACGGGTACGAGGAGGCCGGCGTCAAGATGGAGCGCGGTTTCGTCCTCACCGACGACCGCCTGCGCACCAACCTGCCGAACGTCTACGCCGTCGGTGACATCGTCCCCGGCCTGCAGCTCGCGCACCGCGGGTTCCAGCAGGGCATCTTCGTCGCGGAAGAGATCGCCGGCCAGGAGCCGCGCGTGATCGACGAGAGCGGCATCCCGCGCGTCACCTACTCGCACCCCGAGGTCGCTTCGGTCGGCCTGACCGAGTCGCAGGCGAAGGAGAAGTACGGCTCCGACGTCACCACCTTCACCTACGACCTCGGCGGCAACGGCAAGAGCCAGATCCTCAAGACCTCCGGCGGGGTCAAGCTGATCAAGGCTCCGGACGGTCCGGTCGTCGGCGTGCACATGGTGGGCGACCGCGTCGGCGAACTGATCGGCGAAGCGCAGTTGATCTACAGCTGGGAGGCTTTCCCCGAGGACGTCGCCCCGCTCATCCACGCGCACCCCACGCAGACCGAGGCCCTCGGTGAAGCGTTCCTCGCCCTGGCGGGCAAGCCGCTCCACGTCCACAGCTGACGTCTCACCGTCGAAGAACCAGACCAAGCAAGACATATCAAGGGAGTCAGCGAACGATGGCCTACTCCGTCACGTTGCCGGAGCTCGGTGAGAGCGTCACCGAGGGCACCGTCACCCGGTGGTTGAAGCAGGAGGGCGACACCGTCGAGGTCGACGAGCCGTTGCTCGAGATCTCCACGGACAAGGTCGACACCGAGGTCCCGTCCCCGGTCGCCGGCAAGGTCGTGAAGATCAGCGCTCAGGAAGACGAGACCGTCGAGGTCGGCGGCGAGCTCGCCGTCATCGACGACGGGACCGGCGGCGTGCCGGAGTCCTCCGGTTCGGCCGAGCCGGCCGCCGAAGAGGCGCAGCCGGAGCCCGAGCCGGAGCCCGCTCGGGAAGAGGCCTCCGCGCCGTCCCAGCCGGACACCGCGCCGGCTTCGGGCGGCGAAGGCACCGAGGTGAAGCTGCCCGAGCTGGGCGAGAGCGTCACCGAGGGCACCGTCACCCGGTGGCTCAAGCAGGTCGGCGAGAGCGTCGAGGTCGACGAGCCGCTGCTCGAGATCTCCACGGACAAGGTCGACACCGAGGTCCCGTCCCCGGTCGCCGGCACCGTGCTGGAGATCCGCGCGGGCGAGGACGAGACCGTCGAGGTCGGCGGGGTGCTCGCGGTGATCGGTGCCGCCGGTTCCGCCCCGGCCCCGAAGGCCGAGCCGAAGCCGGAACCCAAGCCCGAGCCGAAGCCGGAGCCCAAGCCGGAACCGAAGCCCGAGCCCAAGGCCGAAGCGGCTCCCGCGCCGAAGCCCGCCCCGGCTCCGCAGGCCGCCCCGGCCCCCAAAGCCGAGGCACCGAAGCCGGCGGCGAGCAGCGACAACGGCTCGGACAACGCGCCGTACGTGACGCCGCTGGTCCGCAAGCTCGCGTCGGAGCACGGCATCGACCTGTCGTCGCTGTCCGGCAGCGGCGTCGGTGGCCGCATCCGCAAGCAGGACGTGCTCGCGGCCGCCGAGGCCAAGCAGAAGGCCGCCCCGGCTCCCGCCGCGCAGCCCGCTGCCGCCGCGCCGGCCGCCGCCGCCCCGTCGGCTCCGCGCAAGGCCGCGGTTTCGCCGGAGCTCGCGGCCCTGCGCGGCACCGTGCAGAAGGCCAGCCGGATCCGGCAGATCACCGCCACGAAGACCCGCGAGTCGCTGCAGGTTTCCGCGCAGCTCACGCAGGTCCACGAGGTGGACGTCACGAAGATCGCCAAGCTCCGCCAGCGGGCGAAGGCGGCCTTCAAGGAGCGCGAGGGCGTCAACCTGACGTTCCTGCCGTTCTTCGCGAAGGCCACCGTCGAGGCGCTCAAGCAGCACCCGAACGTCAACGCGTCCTACAACGAGGACACGAAGGAGATCACCTACCACGGTGCGGTGCACCTGGGGATCGCGGTGGACACCGAAAAGGGTCTGCTGTCGGTGGTCATCCACGACGCGGGTGAGCTCAGCCTCGCCGGTCTCGCGCACCGCATCGCCGACCTGGCCGGCCGCGCGCGTTCGGGCCAGATCAAGCCGGACGAGCTGTCGGGTGGCACCTTCACGATCACGAACATCGGCTCCAACGGCGCCCTGTTCGACACGCCGATCATCGTGCAGCCGCAGTCCGGCATGCTCGGTACCGGCGCGGTCGTGAAGCGCCCGGTCGTGATCGCGGACGCCGACGGCAACGACACGATCGCCGTCCGGTCGATGGCGTTCCTGCCGCTGACCTACGACCACCGCCTGGTGGACGGGGCCGACGCGGGCCGCTTCGTCACGACGATCAAGCAGCGTCTGGAAGAGGGCAACTTCGAGGACGAGCTCGGTCTCTGATCCTCCGGTAGTGGCGTGAAGGCCCTCGTCCCGCTTCGGCGGGGCGGGGGCCTTCCTCTTTCCCGCGGTTTGACAGCCACCCTGAACTCTAGTATTCCGGAATTACGGAAAACAAGAGGGAGGGTGTTGACCATGCTGACCAGACGCCATCTGCTGGCGGGTGCCGCCGCGGGGTCGGCCGCGCTGATGCTGCCGGGAATCGCGAGCGCGGCCCAGCCGGACACGACGACCGAACAGGGCTGGCTCGACTGGATCGCCGCACACCGGCACGACGTCTCCGTCCTGATCGACGACGGCGCCGGCCGCCGTGCCGCGCGCAACCCCGATGTCCGGCGCGTCATGGCCTCGTCGATCAAGGTCGTGCACCTCAGCGCGTACGCCGTCGCGGTCGCGGAGGGCAGGCTCGATCCGAAGGAACAGATCCGGGTGGGCGACTGGGACGCCCACCATCCGTTCGTGGGCGACGGACGCGCGCACTTCACGGCGCTCGGCCGGCTGGGTATCCCCTGCGACGACTACGGCATCGCCAAGGATCCCGAGCACCGTGTCCCCCTGGCCAGGCTCGCCGAAGCGATGATCTTCTTCAGCGACAACGCCGCCACGGACTATCTCCGCACCCGGCTCGGCGACCCGGCCCTCCAGCGCGCGGCGGCACGGGGCGGCTGGTTCCGGCCGGACACCCGCTCGCTCGGCGGCGAGATCCTGATGCTGATCATGCCGGAGTACGCGCCCCCGCCCGGCAGCCCGGCCGCGGTCCGGCGGGCGATGGGCGATACGGTCGCGCGCCGGTTCGTGGCCGATCCCGCGTTCCGCGCCGAAGTGTTCGCACGCTGGCCGGAGATGCCGAGCGACCCCGACGAGGTGTGGCGGTGGTTCAAGGGGCACGGCCAGGGCTCGGCGTCGGATCTGTTCGCGCTGCACCGCGGTATCGCGAACGGGCTTTATCCCACCGCGCGCGAGATCCTCGCGCGGCCGCTCGCCGGTAGCGTGCCCGCTGGAGCGAGCGAAGTCCTCTTCAAGGGCGGGAACCTGCCGCGCTCACTCACCATGGGGCTTTCCGTCCGCTGGCCGGGCGGACGTTCGGGCACGGCGGCCGTCCTGCTCACCGGGGTGAGCGATCAGGACACCGCGAACGCCACCCTGCTCATCGAGGCGCTGATCTCGGCGCTGTCCGATCCGGCACGCTTCGCCGCCCTGGAACGAGCGCTCCGCTGAGACGACGGTATAGATAACCGGCATGGACGCTGAGCTCGCCGACCGGATCGCCGCCCTCGAAGCCCGGGTCGCCGCGCTGGAAGGGCAGCAGGAGACCGAACCGGCGGCGAGCCCTGGCGGGCTTGTCGGCTACCACGGCGAGCTGACCGAGCCCCTCGAACTGAGCTGGGCGATCAACGTCACGCCCGGTCCGATGCTGGGGTTCGCGGACGGGCCGCGGGTCGAGGTGCTCGCGGCCCTGTCCAGCACCGCGCGGGTGGCGCTCGTGCGGACGCTGGCCGAGAAGGGCGCGCAGACCGCGCCCGCCCTGCAGGAGGCCGCCGAACTCGGCTCGCCCGGCCAGCTGTACCACCATCTCAAGGCGCTGACCGGCGCCGGGATCGTCGAGCAGGACAAGCGCGGCAGTTACCGGCTTCGCCCGACCGCGACGATCCCGGTGCTGGTGCTGTTGACGGCCGCGTCGGACGTCGCCGGGCAACTGAAGAACCTGAGCGTGCGACCGGATCGCGGATAGGACACGATCGGATCATGCGAGTTCTGATCGCGGGCGCGAGCGGACTGATCGGCACCTCCCTGACGACACGGTTACGCCGTTCCGGGCACGAGGTCGTCCGCCTCGTCCGCCGGGAGGAGCGGGCGGCCGACGAGCGCCGCTGGGATCCCCCCGCCGGGGAGATCGCCGACGGCGCGCTCGACGGGGTCGACGCGGTCGTGAACCTCGCGGGTGCGCCGCTGCTGCCCGGACGCTGGAGCGCGGCCCGCAAGCAGGTACTCCTCGACAGCCGGGTCGAACCGACGGAGGTCCTCGCGGAAGCCGTCGCCGAACACGGGATTCCCGTGCTGGTCAACGCTTCCGCCGTCGGCTACTACGGCGACCCCGGACCGTCCCTTGTGGACGAAACGAGCCCGGTGGGACGCGGTTTCCTCGCCGAGCTCTGCACCGCGTGGGAAGGCGCCACCGAATCCGCGGCCACCGCCGGAGCCCGCGTCGTGCGTATCCGCACCGGGCTGGTGCTCGCGCGCAAGGGCGGGCTCATGGACGTCCTGCGGCCGCTGTTCCGTTTGGGGCTCGGCGGGAAACTCGGCGACGGCAAGCAGTACATGCCCTGGATCTCGCTCGACGACGAGGTCGGCGCGATCGTTTTCGCGCTGGAGAACGAAACGCTGTCGGGCGCGGTGAATCTCTCCGGACCGCAGCCCGCCACGAACGCCGCCTTCACCAAGGCGCTCGGCCGCGCCGTGCACCGGCCCGCGATCTGGCAGGTGCCCGGTTTCGCCATGAAGATCGCCCTCGGGCAGGCGGCCGAGGAGATGGCGCTGTTCGGCCAACGGGCCATGCCGCGTGCGCTGGAGGAGGCGGGCTACGCGTTCCGCCATCCGACCCTCGAGGACGCGCTGGCCGCCGCGACATGACCTTGCAGCGTGGGCTGTACTCCCTCGCCGGAATCCTGCTGCTGGTCGGTTTCGTCACCCTCGGGCTGTCCGTCGACGAGCGGCCGCCGCCGGTGGACATCGCCCTCGCCGACGCGTTCCGCGACCAGCACACCCGGCCCGCCGGACAGGTGGCCGGCCTGGTCACACACGTCCTCGGCCCGGTGCTGCCGTTCGTGCTGGGCGCCGTGCTGGTGGTGATCGCGTGGCGCCGCCGCGACCTGACCGTCCTGTGCGTCAAGCTGGCCGTCGTCCTGCTGTCGTGCCGCATGACCAGCCTGATCGCGAAACCGGCCTTCTACCGGGAGCGGCCCCGCGAATTCCCCGATCTGAGTTATCCGAGCGGGCACGTGGTCGCCGTCGCGTGCACCGGGTTCGTCGCGGTCCTGCTGTGCGCGTGGACGCGTCCGCACCTCACGCGCCTGGCGATCACGATCGCCGCCGCGGCGACGGTGCTCGGCGCCCTCTGCCGCGTCGTGCTGGGCGTGCACTGGCTGACCGACACCGCGGGATCCGTGCTCGCGGTGGGTGGTGTCGGCCTGATTTCGGCGGCCGTTCTGGGCCTGCTGCCACTGCCGCGCGGCGGCGCGTAGTGTCGCTGACGTGAGCTCTTCGACCACGTCATGCCGTGCCTCCACCGAGCCCGTCGACGTCCGCGAGATCGGGACGATCGACTACACCGAAGCCTGGGAACTCCAGCGCCGGCACGTGACAGCCCGTGCCGACGACGAGGGCCCCGACACCATGCTGCTGCTGGAGCACCCGTCGGTGTACACGGCGGGCAAGCGCACCGAAGCCGAGGACAGGCCGACCGACGGCACCCCGGTGATCGACGTCGACCGCGGCGGCAAGATCACCTGGCACGGGCCCGGTCAGCTGGTCGGGTACCCGATCGTCAAACTCGCCGACCCGATCGACGTCGTGCACTACGTACGGCGTCTCGAAGAGGCCCTGATCACCGTTTGCGACCAGCTCGGCGTGCACACCGGCCGGGTCGAGGGCCGCAGCGGCGTCTGGATCCCCGCCGACGACCGCGGCCCGGAGCGGAAGATCGCCGCGATCGGCATCCGCGTCCAGCGCGGCGTGACCATGCACGGTTTCGAGCTGAACTGCAACGCCGACCTCGGCGCCTTCGACAAGATCGTCCCGTGCGGCATCCGGGACGCGGGCGTGACTTCGCTTTCCTACGAGCTCGACCGCGAGGTCACCGTCGCGTCGGTGCTGCCGATGGCGCGTGAAGCCGTGCTCGCGGCGCTCGAAGGCGAACTGCCGGTGAGCGACGAGCGCTGGCTGCCGCGCCCCGAAGCGCCGGCCGCCCCCGGCGTCACCTTCGCCCTGCAAAGCTGACGACTCGTGAGTGGTAAGGACGGTTAGAACCGTCCTTACCACTCACGAGGCTCAGTCCAGCTGAGGTGCGACCTCGGAAGCGATCAGCTCGACCTGGTCCAGGTCCGCAAGGTCCAGCAGCTGCAGGTAGAGCCGGGTGATGCCGGTCTTCTCGCGCCACTGCCCGACCTTCTCGACGACCTCCGACGGCGTCCCCGCGAGCCCGTTCTCCCGCAGCTCGGACACCTCGCGCCCGAGCACCGAAGCGCGCTTCGCGACCTCGGCGTCGTCACGGCCCACGGCGACGACGAGCGCGGCCGACCGGATGATCTCCTTGGGGTCGCGGCCGATCTCACGCGCGGCGTCGTCGACGCGGCCGAACTGCTCGGCGGCGAAGTCCGGGCCGACGAACGGCAGGTTGAACTCGTCCGCGTAGCGGGCGGCGAGCGCCGGGGTGCGCTTCTTGCCGCCACCGCCGATGATCACCGGCGGCCGGGGCCGCTGCGCCGGCTTCGGCAGGCCCGGCGAGTCGACGAGCTTGTAGTGCTCGCCGTCGAAGGAGAACGTCTCCCCCTCCGGCGTCTCCCACAGCCCCGTGACGACGGCGAGCTGCTCGGCGTAGCGGTCGAAGCGCTCCTTGATCGGCGGCAGATCGAGGCCGTACGCGGTGTGCTCGTCGTCGTACCAGCCCGATCCGAGGCCGAGTTCGACGCGGCCGCCGGACATCTGATCGACCTGCGCGACCGAGATCGCGAGCACCGACGGATGCCGGAAGGTGGCGGCGGTGACGAGAGTGCCCAGCCGCACACGCCGGGTCTCGCGGGCGAGACCCGCGAGGGTGATCCACGCGTCGGTCGGCCCCGGCAGCCCGGTCGCCGAACCCATCTTCAGGTAGTGATCGCTGCGGAAGAAGGCGTCGTAGCCCGCGTCCTCGGTGGCCTTCGCCACCCGGAGCAGGTCTTCGTAACTGGCCCCCTGCTGGGGTTCGGTAAAGATCCTGAGGTCCACGAAAGCCACCATATAGAGGGCTTCGTCAGCTCGCTTTCCCGTGCTCGGCGGGCGGAACACGGCGGAACCCGACGAGCAGCCGCACCAGTACCTCCTCGACCTGGGCACTGACCTTCTTCGGCTCGGGCGACGAGGCGATCTCGATCGCGGCGCTCGACAGCGCGCCGAACAGCAGCCGCGCGGTGACGTCCACCGGGACGTCGTCGACCTCGCCGACCTCGATGAGCGACTGGATCCCGGTGCGGACCAGGCCGAAGCTGCACCGCTCCTCCGCCTCGCGCCAGCGTTCCCAGCCCATCACCACCGGCGCCTCGTGGATCGCGATGCGCTGGTACGCGGGGTCGAGGCAGCTCTGCAGGAAACCGCGCAACCCGGCGAGCGCCCGCTCCCACGGCGAGGCCGGGCCGTTCATGATCTTTTCGAGCCGGTCGAAGACCTGGCTCTCGACCGTGTCGAAGGCGGCCTCGAACAGCGCCTGCTTCCCACTGAAATGGTGGTACAGCGCGCCTTTCGTCACCCTGGCCCGTTTGGCGATCTCGTCGAGAGACGTGCCGGCGTACCCACGTTTGGTGAACAGCTCGACGGCACTCTCGACGAGTGCCGACCGGGTGGACTCGGAATAGTCCAGCCGCCTTGACCTCATTGTCGCCACCTTCACAACTTTACGCCGCCGGTCCCACTCCATACCCATGGTATGTTGACTGCTGTCAGGTCCGTACCGGGAGTATGCCGCAAACCTGCGGTATGAACCGGATCACGGAGGGGAGCCCACATCATGAGCTGGAACGACTTCTACCAGCGGCGCGACATCCTCGAAGCCGCACTGCGCCAGGCGGGTCACCACCCGTCCGACGCGATCTCACTCGAAGCAATCCCTGGCGCCACCAAGTACTTCGCGACCGAAGAGGAGCTTCTGGTCGCGCTCCGGTACAAGTGGAACCAGGTGTTCGCCGGTCACCTCCGCGCCGAGATGACCGATCCGGACTACGCCGACCAGGACCTCGCGCTCGACAGGGTCGAAGCCGTCACCCGCGCCTGGAACAGCGCCACCACCGAACACGAGACCCTCCGCGCCGTTCTCGACGCGGCCCTCGAGCGGTGCCCCGCGCTGATCCCGTCGCACGAAGCCGAACTGCGCATGCTCGCGCTGACGGCGGGCCTGGCCGACGGCGACGAACCGGCCGACGAGGTCACCCAGGTCGGCAGCGCGTTCGCCACCCTGCTCCGGCACGGGCGGCACGCGAAGCCCGCCCGGCGCCGCAGCCCCATGGGTCACCTGCTCCGGTTGCTCGCGCCGAGCGCCTGATCCGGCGTAGCGGCCCCGCCGACGATGTAGTTAGGTACCGACATGGCTGCTCACGCGCGCTGGACCGAGGCCGACATCCCGGATCAGACCGGCCGGACCATGTTCGTCACCGGTGCGAACTCGGGGCTGGGGTTGCGGATGTCCGAGGTGCTCGCGGGCAAGGGGGCTCGCGTGCTGCTCGGCTGCCGGTCGCCGGAACGCGGCGCCAAGGCGCTGGAGCAGGTGCGTGTGGCCGCGACTGGGAAGGCACCCGGGCTCGTCCGGCTGGACCTCGCCGACCTCGACTCGGTCCGCGAAGCCGCGAAGAAGGTCCAGGAGCTGACGGACGACAAACTCGACGTCCTGGTCAACAACGCGGGCGTGATGGCGACCCCGCGTGGCCACACCAAGGACGGTTTCGAAACCCAGTTCGGCACGAACCATCTCGGGCACGCGGTGCTGACCTGGCTGCTGATGCCGTCGCTGCGCAACGGCTGGGGAGCGCGCGTCGTCACCTTGTCGAGTGTCGCGGCGACGGGCGCGCGCATCGACGTCGCCGACCCGAACTTCGAACGCCGGATGTACAACCCCGGCTCGGCCTACGGCCAGTCGAAACTCGCCAATCAGGTGTTCGCGCTCGAACTCGACCGCAGGCTGCGCGCCGCGGGCGAGGACGTCATCAGCGTGGCGGCTCACCCCGGCTACACGTGGACCGGACTCGGTTCGGGCATGGCCCGCTCCTACCGCAATCCGGTGGTGCGCGCGCTCGTCGCGGGCGGCAACCGGATCGGCGAGATCTTCATCGCGCAGAACGCCCGTCAGGGCACGCTCCCGCAGCTGTTCGCGGCGACCTCCCCCGAGGCCGAAGGCGGCGATTACATCGGCCCTCGCGGGCTCGGCGGGCTTCGCGGCACGCCGGTCAAGGTGCGCCCGCTGGCGGCCGCGAGGAGCGAATCACTCGGCGCCGCGTTGTGGGACCTGACCACCAAGTTGACGGGTGTCACCCCCGACCCCGCGTGAGCGGCGACCACTGCTCCGGCGGGCGTAGGGTGACGGTGTGAGTGCTGCCCCAGATGGCCGCAAGCTGTTGCGGCTCGAGGTCCGGAATTCCCAGACTCCCATCGAAAAGAAGCCGTCGTGGATCAAGACGCGCGCCCGGATGGGTCCGGAGTTCACCGAACTCAAAGGCCTGGTGCGCCGCGAAGGCCTCCACACCGTCTGTGAAGAAGCCGGTTGTCCCAACATCTACGAGTGCTGGGAAGACCGCGAGGCGACGTTCCTGATCGGTGGCGACCAGTGCACGCGGCGCTGTGACTTCTGCCAGATCGACACCGGTAAACCCGCCGCACTGGACCGCACCGAGCCGCGCAAGGTGGCGGAAAGCGTCCAGGCGATGGGCCTGCGCTACTCGACCGTCACCGGTGTCGCGCGTGACGACCTCGAAGACGGTGGCGCGTGGCTGTACGCGGAGACCGTGCGTCAGATCCACGCGCTGAATCCGGGTACTGGTGTCGAGCTGTTGATCCCGGATTTCAACGCGGATCCGGAGCAGCTGGCCGAGGTGTTCGG
>Ga0307518_10001496_pt1 | contig 17344 bp, 8 predicted proteins | sample 25_EM_MG_FD_203889 | JGI IMG/M metagenome (GOLD analysis project Ga0307518, IMG submission 203889) | Populus trichocarpa ectomycorrhiza microbial communities from riparian zone in the Pacific Northwest, United States - 25_EM | ecosystem: Host-associated > Plants > Roots > Unclassified | place...
GATTTAATTTGATTTTGGGATTTTAAATTTTCTGACATTTGATCCATGTTGTTCTAGCGATTCATGTTTTATATAATATCAAACTTTACTTTCTTCAAGTTTTGGTTTTTGGATGTTGAGAGATGAAAAAAAAAAGTTATTCGAAAATGTTGAGGAGACAAAGTGCACATTCCAACTATAAAAAGGTTGATATGTCAATAAGTTCATCATCTTCTTTATAGAAGTTAAATAAATGTGTTTTTTTCTCTGTAACCATGCCAGCAAAAATAGAGCATATATAATCCATTTATTTTTTTTGTATTTGTTTTGGAGTGATTAGAGGGTGTTTTGTGGTTGAGAATGAGTTTATTAAAAATTTTATGGTGTTTTTTTATGTGTTTTCATATAAAAACAAGTTAAAAATAGATTTTAAAATCTAAAAACTCATATTTTAATTTTTCAATCATAGAAAATGACCTAAAAATAAATCAACAAGAGACAAGATGCTTGACGCGTAGTCCTCTCTTTAAAAAACAAAACAAGCCTAGCTCAACAAAACTCAACCTCTTTCTTTCAACTTTTGATAATTGTTTTTAAAAAATTAATTAATAACCTCCCTCCTTTTTATTTATTTTTAACTTGTGTTATTTTTTATTTATATTTTTTAATAAAAAAATTTTATTTTAATATTTAATTAGCGCTAACAATTCTTTTTTATTTTATCCATTTATATTATTTTTTAATTTATTTTATTAAATGTAAACAACATCTTCTGAATTTTCAATTAAAAAAAATCATAATATCAAAGAACAAATCCATCATACAAGTGGTTTTTTCTATGATATTATAAATTAAATTAAAACCCTAGGAGCTACGTGACTAGTGCACTACCAATTCATGGAAAAAAGCTTGGTGGTGCCCAATGGTTTTTTTTTTAATCATTTAGATGGTGCTCCAGTAGTAAAAACTTGGGACTAAGAGGTTTGCTTTATCTGTGGTCTCAGGTTCGAGCCCTGTGGTTGCTCATATGATGGCCACTGGAGGCTTATATGGTCGTTAATTTCAGGGCCCGTGGGATTAGTCGAGGTGCGCGCAAGCTGGGCCGGACACCCACGTTAAACTAAAAAAAAAAAAACTTTTTTTTCTGCGCCACGCTGTTCATGTGACATGTGTGAACTTGGAATCATTAAATTAATAAAGTTGTGGACCCCACTGACAGGCACATCAAAAGCACATGTAGGAATGGTAACGTTACAGATATTAAGGGAACACAAATCGACTCTTCAAGATAGTGGCAACTGGCAACTGCTGCACCGAAAAGAAAAATAAACGTTGCAAATGTGTTTTTTATTCTTCTTGCTGTAGCTGTCATGGATGCACGTGGCTTTTAAATCCACTATACCACTTCGAGAATAATTATCTGGTTGCTGACGACAAGACAATTTCTTTTTCCAGGGCGAATGCTCACGAGAGTAGTTTTAGTCGAACACCTGCTTTGTTAATATGAGTTGCTTCCATGCCTTTAATTTTCATAAATAATGTATTTTCTTTAGTAATAATGCCAAGCCTAATGTAGATTTTATATTTCGGATATTATAGGAGTCGTCTCCCTGTTGCATCTTGGAAGATATTTAGGCTTCCTGTCACTTACCGGAAGGAATAAAAGGGCGGTATTTGCTTTCATTCGAGATAGGATGAGGAGGAGGATTCCAGGTTGGAGAAATCGCATGCTATCGAAAGCAGGAAAAACAATGATGATTACGTCTTTCGCTCAAGCTCTTTCTAACTACAGAATGGGTGTTTTTCTATTACCCTTTACTTTATGCGAGGAAGTGCAAAGAATGATGAACAATTATTGGTGGGGCAATAATGGAAAAAATGGACGAGGCATGATCATTTGACAAAGATAGGATAGACTTTGTCAAAGAAAAGACAATGGTGGTATGGGTCTTCGTAACTTACATTGCTTCAATATATATGGCACTTATTGGCAAGCTAGGATTGAAATTAACAGTCGAATAACTTTATTTAGTGAGTAAGATATCCTCAGAGCAAGATATTTCCCTAGCTAGAGAGGACTTTTCGAAGTAATGCCAGTTTAGGGCATGGGCCTAGCTTTGTTTGGCGAAGTATTCTCAGCTCACGAGAGACATAAGAGGCACTAGATGGCGTATTGGCACGGGTACGAAGGTTAATGTTTGGTCAGATATATGCATGGTTGTGTAATGACACTAATAAATATGTGGAGACTCCCGTGATGGAAGGCCTTGATTCTATGTTGGTGCGTGACCTTATCACGGACAATGGAACTGGATGGGATGAGTGCTTAATAGATTCTCTTTTTTAATCCGTAGATGCAACCTCAATTTTGAGCATTCCTTTATCTTCAAGAGGAGTGAAGGATGGATTGATCTGGCATTATAGAAAAAATGGATCTTATACCTGCAAATCAGGATACCATGTAGCTATAGAGGTGGATGGGCCCAATTTTGGAGACAATTCAGATAAGAAATGGAGAAGGTTATGGAATTTGAAGATACCACCGAAGATCAAACTCTTTTTATGGAGATCTTGTCAGGATTGCATTCCTACACGAGCTCGGCTACTTCAAAAAGGAATTGAGGTCAATGATGTTTGTGTTTTTTATGGATCTGCAGGTGAGACACAAGAGCATGTCTTTGTTCATTGCTCATTTGTGAAGTGTTGTTGGCAGAAGATTGGTTTGACTACTCAGATGATTGCATCAATTACTTTCCAGCAATGGCTTTTGACCAATCAGTTTAATTTGCTGGATGAGAATTTGCTGCTGAAGGTTGCAGTGGTCGTGTAGTCCATTTGAAGCCACATAAATGATAAGGTGTGGACCAACAAGGCTCTGTCAGCTTACAATGTAGTCAAAGGGAGTAGACTTCTTAAAGGCCAGGAAATCTGCACATTCCATTCCTATGCGCTCAAGAATCCACCAGTCCTCCATACAAGCTTGGGAGAAGCCTCATGTTGGATTCTTCAAGTGCAATGTGAATGCAGCAATGTTGTAGATATTATAGCTATGGGAACAAGTTCTGTTGTCAGGGTGTTGGACAACCAGATGAGTGTTTACAGCTGCGATGGCTGAGGCTTTGGCACTTAAGGGAGTCTTGCAAAAACTGATTTCATTAAATCTCAGTAATGTCATCATAGAAATTGATGTTAAAGCTACAGTGGACGATCTTGTTTCAGCTCATACTGATAATACTGAGTTCGGTCTACTCCTCTAAAACTGCCACCTGATGGTTGTTGGTGCTCTTAATTATAGAGTAAACCATATTACGAGAATTGCAAACATAGTAGCTAATTGTTTAGCCAGGAGTTCTGATCAATTTGTGAGCCCACTCACCATGAGACATGTTTCAGAGTTTCTTTGTTCTGTATTACAGAATCAAACTTAATAAACAAGCTCTTCATTTATATAAAAAAAAACAATAATTGTTATTATGCTCGCTATGTTTAATTTCTAATTGATAAAAAAAGGGGTTCACTATTATAAATATGTTTTCTAATATTATAAAAGACTATAAATATATAATGAATTCAATATATATATAAATTATAAAAGTAGTTGTGGGTGTTGGTTAAATATCAGAACTAAAAATTCATCTCAATAATAATAGGCAAAAGATAAAGGTATATGTAAATATTTTATAAGTATAAACTGTAAATAGTCTTGTTAATTAATGGTGATACATGTACAATAAATTATGGAATAGAAGAAATAACATGAGACCATTTTCAAATTCAATTTTTATTTAATTCTATGACAATTAAAATAAATATTTTAAAGAGTTCAAAGGGATTAATTAAAACTCTCAAGAAAAAAATGTATTTAGTTAAAATCCTCACCTTTTCTTTATATGTTTTCTTTTTTCTATTTTGACAAAAGGATGTTTTTTGTTAACAATTGATTTTTGAACCCTAAAAACCTAGATTTTAATATTTTTTTAACAAAAAATTCTAAAAATATTATAAGATCCTTAATATCCCCATTTCTAACCTCAAAAAAAATTTAATCAATCTTAAAATTAAAAATCAAGTAAAAAAAAACTTTACAAGTTACGATCTATTTTTTCTAGCTTATCTGAAAGACAAAACAATCTTCATTGAACTTTTCTCTCCGGGAGAAACCAATTGGCATCGAAATCAATCTTTTTTGTGGGTAGAATATAGGAGGTCAAAATCTTGTTCCCTCATATCTCAACATACAAGGATGAAAACATAATGAGAATTAATGAAGTTTTAGGAATAACATGTGATAACCCAATTTTGGACCCCTAAAATTTGTTTTATAAAATGTGTGTGTGTATATATATATATATTTTAAAAAAATAAAAAAATAAGAAATATAAAATCCAAATTTTTTTTTGGGATATGAGGAGATAAACGTTCGAGCTGTAAAAAATTAAAATACCAGAAGATAGTTAGATTATGATGTTTTGACAAGATGACATGAAGAAAGGAAGATAGTTAAGGTTGAAATCCAAACTTGACCAAAATTAAAAAAAATAATAATTAAGTCTAAACTTATAACAGTTTTAATTGACTTATGTAAGGGCTTAATTAAACTTCTAATGAGTTTTATGCATTCAATCAAGGACTTAATTGAAAAAAAATCAAGTTTAGAAGCCTAATTTGGATCAATTCGCAAAGATTAAAAGATTAGGGATACGATTGAAACTTTGAAAGACTAAATTGGTGCAATCAGAGGCTTAATTGAAAGAAATTTAAAGTATGAAGTTCAGTTAAGGACCACGTTGAAGAAATTCGAAACCAGAGATCACTTTGTAAAAAATGCTAATTTAAGGGTTCAATTGAATTAAGAAGGCTAAGAGTGAAATTATAAGGAATTCAAAAGATTAAAGTTGATCAGGGGCTCCATTGCAAAGTGCCAAAAATTCAAGAATCAAATTGAAAAAGCCCATAATTTTACTATTCATTATCTTTTTCTCCCTGAAACAAAAGAAAATGATACTCAAGTACCCACATGTTAGCTTTAATTTCTTCCTTAAATTTTATGGCAACTTATACCCCGACATTGTCACTTCACTCTATCCAAGATTTCAGTTCTTATTGTATTAAAAACACCTATAAATTCTTTTTCAAAAGTACTATATTCTGTACTGCTCTGCTTATAAAAATAACCTTGTATTTTTCATTATCAGCAAGACAAGTTTTTATCCTTAACTTTAATGATTAGCTAAGAGTTATTCCTCAGCAAGGATTGAACCATAAGCCTTAAAACCTGCCCGTTTTTCCCTAAAGATCCAACAAAACCCTAACCTAAGCAGCAGAGAGAGGGGCGTGAGCACTGCCAAAAATACCATCTCCCAACCATCACACTTCAGCCTTCACCCTTATCACGACAAGTAAACATCAGACTCGTTGTTTTTTTTTTCTCTTCTCAGTCAAAAGCCCTCGCCAGCGCTTTCTATTTCTTCATCCCCACCGTATCAGTAACCGAGAGCCCTTTCATCACAAGCAACAGCCCAGTTCAGCCAAGAGCAATGGCACCATATGTGTTTGGTCAGGACCAACAGAAATCCTTACGCCACTGCAGCAAGCTCGATCACCTCCAGCTCCGCAGTTAATTTGAGGAAGAACCAGCAGCAGCGTGCACCAGTAATTTCCAACACAGCGGCGTCTCAGACCGTCTTCCAGCAGCAACGCTCATTCCTCCATTGAAGTAGCTGCACTGTGACATCCCCAGAAGCAACAAGAAGCTCCAAAATAATTAACCCTTACTAAAAGAATCAGCCACCGTCTCTCCACCACCACAACAAGCAGCAGTCGGCCACCATTTCCAAACTCACCCTCAACAATTAACGGTTTCACCACCAAGCATCGTCCATTTCTTCTTCTCCACGCTGACAGCCTCACATCAATCAAGAAGCATCCATATCTTGTTCTCCATCCACGACAGTCCAGTACCTGTTCACAGCATCAGCCTCACCTTCTCTATTCCAGTAGCAGAGCACAGCCCCAACGTCGGCTAGGAATAGCAGCTGAAGTTTTCAGCTGTGAACGATAGCTTTATCTTTTCCGTGAACTACCTCTCTTGTTTCAGCCGTAAGCAGCAGCAGGCAATCTCTTCGCACAACAAATCTGTGCAGCAGTCCAAGATTCAACAGCCTCGTTTCTCTAGTTTTCTCCATTGAAGAACAGCCACAGCACCAATGTCGGTTGTGAGCAGTAGCTACAGTTTCAGCCGTGAAAAACAGTTTTATCTTCACCCATCGGTGGCCGTTTAGTTCAAACCATGAGCAGCAGCACTTTGACCCAACCGTGAACAGTAGCAGAGATATTAAGTTCCAACATCCTTAACTCTCCTTTGGTCTCCATTGAAGGTCCGTTTCTTAAACTCATAAAGCACGACCTCTTTGAAATTAGTGGAATAAACCATGTTGTGTTATCTCCATGATTTACATGATGAATTTAATTTGTAATCAAATGTTGTTTGACCTTGAATTAATTGAATGACAGGTCCTGCTGGAATGGTATAGGAAGGGGCGGGTATCATGCTCTGGAGTTTTTGATAATTCACTGATTTCAGTGCGCCTTGCAATGCACATTTGATTATGACTACTTATTATTAACGACGAGCTCAGTACTGCTTAGTGTTTAACAGTATAATAAGACACAAAACATGAAATAATATAATATAATGATGTTTTTAGCTGTAGTTGAGATGATACATCTTTTTCTCATAGTTAATTTATCATTACGAGGCTAATCAGAGACAACTCATAAAATGAATAAATTGCTTTTAAAACAAATGAAATTTGTAGCTCACATCTAGGAGTTTTTTTAAATTTCTGTATAAACACAGTAAAATAATTAAATCATCATTTAAAGTAAAAAAATTTAATTGTCACCCAGACACTTTTTTCTCACTTCCATCTGATTTTTTTAGTTAGGATTATATATATTTTGAATGAGTGGTGGTTTAATATTTTAATAAATATAAAAAATATTAAACACACTTGTGTGGCACTTGTAGCCAATGACCCCCCCCCTCATTTCTCACCTATTCTTAATTTTCACGCCTAAACCTTTAAATTTTTAAAGACAACTCTTTAATTTATTTTATTTAAAATAATTTATAAAATTAATTTTTTTTTTAATTTCGACCCCTTTATTTTTTTTATTTTTCATTTTTGCTCCATATTCTTTTTTTATTGCCATTTGTTTTATTTGAGATAAATTTTAAATTTTTTCTATAATTTTATCCTCATGTTTTTTTTTTTTATCAGATTTGAGTCGTGAATATAACATATTAACTCGAGTTAACTCTAGATGTTTTTTGGCTTTTTTAATTGAATCTTTTTATTTTATTTTATCTTTTATCATTGACTTAAGTGAGAACTAAGCTCTTTATTTTTTTTCAATTTGCTTTCTGGGAGTCGTCATGGTCTTATAAGCAAGGTTGCAAATTTAAAAAGTCGACCTGAGTTGATTCACTATGTTGTCATCTTAATATTAAAAAATAATATGTCATCTTGAATTTAAAATTTTAGTCAAATTATGTTGTTACAATTATTTAAATTGTTTTTGAACTTGTAAAGTCGATCAAGTAATATCGGATCAACCAACATATAATCTAAGTTTTTTTTTTTGAAAAAATATTAGAAATGCTTGAAATTTTTTTATTTTATGTTAAAAAAAATCTGAACTTAGCGAGAATAATTTGATTTGAGCTACAAGGACATTTCAAGGAGAGCGAAAGTTTTGTGCACTGCGTGTGGGATGATAACCAAAATCAAAATCAACAATCATACCTATTTATTAGGTACAAAATTTAAATATTGTCGTGGGGTATTATTCAATGTGTGTGTGTATTAACACACTATACGTTATATTTATTTATTTATTTATCATTAATACCAACAACTGATTAAAAGAATCCAACAAATTCACTAAAAATACATATATGATAGAATTATGCTTCTTATTTATATCAAACAGAAAAACATCCATGCATACATCATATGATCATACATATATCCATTCAAAGGTGCTGACAATCAAGGGAATTCTTACCGTCAGCTCTCTTCTCGAACCTCACAGGAAAACCACCCTTCATCTTGCCCGTCAAATAAGCAACAAACTCGGGCTCAAAACCATCCTCTGCCACCGGTACAACCTTAAACCTCCGTAATATTCCAGCCACCACCTTCTTCATTTGCAAGAAAGCCATGTCCTTACCCAAACAAATCCTTGGCCCAGCCTGAAAAACAGGGTAGGTATACGGGTCCCTCCCCACAAAACTCCACTTCCCATTCTTAGTAGCTCCATCGGCAGCACTCTCCAGCCATCTCTCTGGCTTGAACTTTTCCCAATCTGAACCCCACAACACCTCGAGCCTCCCCATTGCATAGGGATGGTAAGACACTCTCATACCCTTCTTAACCACAGTCCCATCAGGCAAAACATCGTCGTGCTTTGCAACCTTGCTGTCTATTGGGACAGGAGGGTACAGCCTCATGCTCTCACATAAAGAAGCATGTGTGTAAACCATGTCCTTAACTTCTTCATAAACTGGACTCTCCGATTTCTCTTTTATTTCCCTAAGTACTTCCTTCTCCACTTCTTGGTTCTGAGAGAGTAGCCAGAAATACCATGTTAAGGCAGCAGAAGTCGTATCCCGGCCAGCTAGTATAAAACTGATGACAATATCAGTGACAAAGTCTTCATCAGAATGACCAGAGCTCAAGAAACGGGATAATAGATCGACGGATTCGAGTGATGGTTTTTTGCTGAGTTCTTGCTTCTTTTCTTTGATGATATTTTTGGCGAACTGACGTAGTTGAGAGGATGCTTCTTTGAGGCGTTTCTCTGAACCAATATTCAAGACCCTTTTAATCTTCCAAAGATAGGGGAAAACTGAATTTAACCTCTCGCTGCTTATCTTGGCAGCGTCATCGAAAGTTTTTGCAAATTCTGCTTCAGGGAGATCAGGCAGCAAGTATGCAGGGTCGTATCCGAAAGCGATATTGCATATGTTGTCAAAAGCGAATCTTTGAAGTATGTCTTGCAAATCAAGAACTGTATTGTTAGCAGCAGCGGAGGAGAGAATCGGGATCAAGCGTTGAGAGAGTTCAGTATCAACGAGGGTCTCGACGAATTTACGCAGTGATTTGGTGTTGAATTCATTGCTGGAAACTTGCCTTTGAAACTTCCAAGAATCGCCATCAATGTTAAAGATACCGTTTCCAAGAAAATCGAAGAGAATTCGCCGAAATTTGCTGCCTTTCCCATAGTTGTGAAACTGGGTTTTAAGTATATGTTGGACATTTGCTGGGTTTCCTGTATGGACACGGCTGTCATCCAAGAAACGGTGGAGAACAATAGTGGCAGTGGGGGAGTTTTGGATAAGATCTGATGTCCATTGGATGACTCGGTTTCTATTGGCATAGATGGCTACAGAGGATCCAATTAAGGGGTATGGTTTTGGGAGATATGGATTGGATTTTGATGATGCTTTGGAGTTGGAGTTTTTGGTGAGATAGAAGAAGAGTGAGACAACAAGGGCAATTGATGCTAACAGCTCAATAATAGACATGGTCTGGTCTGGTCTGGTGATTGGAGGCAAGCCGTGTAAGCTGATAGATGGATTCGTCTATGTGAACCTTGAGGAGCTACTTATAATTAAGCTCCATTGACTTGCTAGGATAACTTCATTACCATTTGAATAAATAAATAAATTATTATTATTATTATTACTTTCGTCATCGAGGTTGTTGTTTACTTTTAATGATAAACATCAATTCTAATTAAAAAAAGTTGAATTAAATTATTTTAAATTCATCTATATATATAACTTTTTTACTTTGTTTTTTAACAAATATATATTTCATTTATATAGGCAACGATCAACTTTTGAAAGTGACCAATATTGGTTTTGAATTTTGTTAATAATGTGTAGTTGGCTTTTACAACCACTCTTTTCTTTTTATTATTATTAAATTAAATTATTTATAGAAGCTTCTCGTTTTGGGAAATGTATTGACCATTCACGTAAGTCAAGTGGTTGATAGAGATGATGACCCTGGATTTAAACATTTATATGATGTAGCCGACAGTCCGACACAATTGGATCTAAGCTCTTGAAAAATCGTCTAATATTATTAGATCCAGATTTGGTTGAGACGTAAATAATTTAGTAGATATTTTTATGAATTAATAAAAAACATTTAGATTCAAGGAAATGATTAAGATCAGTTAGTTTTTTAAAACTGTTATAATAAATATCCTACTGTTAAAGCAAACTCAAAATTTTACAAGTAATTTTTTTAGGATAGAATGGATTGTTATGTCTTTTAATGTCCCATTTGTTTGCTGGAAAGTAGTTTCTTTTTTGAAAGTAAATTCTGGAAAAGTGAATTCCGAGAAAATAAATTGTTTTTCGATGTTTGGTAGTATAATGAAAAATAAGTTGAAAAATACTTTCCAGTATTTGGTTATATCATGGAAAATGAGCTGAAAAATAACTTATTAATTTTTTATTTTTTTTTCAAGTTTATTAAAATAATGAGGAACAAATCTTACAAATTAAAAAGTTGAATGAGAATGGAATTGAAAAAAATATAATTTCATAAATTATCTCAAATAAAATAAATAATAATCAAAATAATTAAGATCAAATCTAAAAAATAAAAGAATTGAAAGATGAAGAAATTAAAATAATAATAATTAACGTTTCATAAATTATTTCAAATAAAATAAGTAACAATCAAAAGAATGAGGATCAAATTTGATAGATAAAAAATTTCAATTAAAAAATATAAGGGAAAAGCAAATAATTAACAATTATAAAAATAAGGACCAAAATTAATATAAAAATTAAATTCTAATGGATGAAATTGAAAAAAAATTCAAAACAAAATATATATAGCAATCAAAAGTTTGAGAACCAAATTTAATATAATCAGCAAATAATATGACATTTCTAAATTTTTCAGAATTTCTGAAAAGTGTTTTCCGCCCAAAATAAAAGAAAAATATTTTCCTGGAAACCAAGCCAAATTTTCTTTTTACTGGAAAATGTTTTTCGTTAACCAACTTTTCTAATGACAAACAAATACAGGAAAGTTTGGAAAATAGTTTCCGAAAAGTAGTTTCCCAGAAACCACTTTCCGGAAAACAAACACAACTTAAATTCATGTTTTGAGCACTGATGTTCTTAGTATGGTAGTTTTTGTTATTTTTCTAAGTTTTTTTAGACTTTATATTTTAATTCAGTTTTTTTGTTTGTTTTTTTTATATTTTTTATTCCCAGCTGTTTTCTAGTATAAATAGAGTTTTTTTATTTATTTAAAAATCTTGTAAATCTTTTAAAAAGTTATCCATCATAAATTTTATTTTTCAAAAAATAAAATTATAAATTCAAAGTTTATACCTATAACTTTTTTTTCTCATTAAATTTTATATGTTTTTTTCTTGCGATTTTCATGTTGTTACTGACCTACATAACTTCCGCTTGCATCAATATCACATAAGAGAGCCAACTTTTTACGTAATTCTAATAAGATCATCACTGAAAGCTCAGGCAGAGAGGTACATTTTGCCCACTGGAATTTCCCACAAAAGATAAGAGCTCCAGTTTCCTTGGAAGGCATGCGGGAAATGCCTGGGATTTTGGTTTGTGGTTTGGCCACCACAAATTTTTGCGGATGCTGCTGAAAGTGCTTGTTCAACAAGAATTTAAATAGCTATTATTTATTTTTTACTTCCCATCAAAGCACTTGTAAGATCTCAACTGCAAAAGCATGCATCTGGTCAAATAGAAAGTTTAACGTGCAAACATTATAAAATATATACCAAATCCAACCTTTAAGATACTGGCAACTGTTGCACGGAAAACCAAATAAATAAATAAATGTTGCAAGTGTTTTTCGATCTTATCCTTTTCTGGTAACTATCATAAATTTTATGTTGCATTGTTTTTTTCAAGGTGAACTTAAAAAGTAACTAATAGAATAATATTAGTTTAAGTGGAAGGAATATTTCTTCTTTTGGAAGAATTATTGATATAATAAAATGGAATTCTGCTCATTTATGTTATTATAATTCAGAAGTAGAACACATTAACTCATCCATTATAAAACTTTGTGATGGCCGCTGAAGGCTAGCTGCCAAGAGGCACTGGATCTGCAAATCTGAAGGTTGCCTCATAATGTGTCTCGTTGCCATATCTTTTGAAGAGTGGCTGTTTTCTTTTAAACCAAGAGAATTAATTCATAAGCACCAAGCGAAAAGATCGGTGAAAAACAGTAATATAATGGGAGATAACCTATGGCAGCCCTCCCCATAAAGCATAAACCAACAAGGCCTGGATATGTAAACAAGAACCCAACAAAAGCATCAATGCAGGGACAAACCTTGAGAAAAATGAAACAATATGGTGCGATCATGTAGAGATAAAGGCATATATGATGGATACATTATATATACAGTTGAAGTTAGTCTCCAACCTCTTTTCTTCCTTCCCATGGTGATTATCATGAGATCAGCGAGATTAAGGATGACAATACCAGGAAGGCAGGAACTGATGCCCAATGATCAAAAGAGGGCTGAGCTTTTTCTGCACTGGGCTAGTCTAGAGATTGGCTTTGGGTTTCTCTGAGAGACTCCATCATGAAATGGCTTTGGGCCCTTCCTTGTGCTCAAGAAGAAAAAGACCAGCAGTCGGATGGGCGGATTAACCCTAACAACGTGCCTCGGATGTGGCAAAAAATAAAAGCAAAAGTGACCCCCGGGTAACATGAGCACGCCATAACGTGTTATGACCCCATTTAAATAATAAAAAATAAAAAGGAAAAAAGGACCGCCCTAGATATATCATCAGATCAGATCAAATCTTGAATCAGAAACACCATGTGAAGATTTTCAGACAGGTGAAACTGAAGAATCTTTGAAAGCTGAAAAATTCCGACCATACAAACCCAAAGATATAGGTGAGGCTTCCTTCTCTTCTTTTAGACAAGTATTTGTAAACTGTCTGTAAGTCGACAACTTGTTGTTGTGCTGTAAAAATAGGATCAACATCTTGTCTTCTTCATAAGCTTTATTCAGTTTGCTACATGTGAAACTTGCGGTTCTGTTGAGTTTGTGTGATCTTAAAAATTCTGCCGGGAATCTAAGCCTTGTAATTTTTTTACTTAATTTTTGAGTGGGGGGTCATGAATCAAGGGTGGTTTGGATATTAGAATGAGAGAATTCAGGATTTATGTAGGATACAGTTTTTGAGATATTTGAGGTTTGTTTGAGAGGGAGACGAACATGGGTGAGAAATTTTGGGTGAAAGAAGAAAATCGTATGGTGGAATCAGTGCTGGGTGTTGAGGCCTGTGAATTCTTGATCACGTCGGCTTCTAAAAACATTTTGAATGATTTGGTTTCGCCGCCTGCTAATTTGGGTGTGCAGCAGGGTCTTGGTAAGGTTGTAGAAGGTTCTCATTGGAATTATGTGATTTTCTGGTATGCTTCTGGCTTGAAATCTGGTGGGTCTATATTGGTCTGGGGTGATGGGATTTGCCAGGACCCGAAGGGTGGAGGGGTTGTACATGGAAGCTCCAGTGGGGATGGCAAATTGGAGGGAGTAGAGAAAAGAAAAGTGAAGAAGTGTGTGCTTCGAAAGCTTCATGCATGCTTTAATGGATCAGATGATGGTAGTTTTGCGGCCAGTTTGGATGAGGTTTCGGATGTGGAGATGTTTTATCTAACCTCAATGTATTTTACATTTCGGTGTGATTCAGCATATGGCCCTGGAGAGGCATTCAAGTCTGGTAGGTCCATTTGGGCGTCTAGCATGCCTAGCTGTTTGGATCATTACCAATTGAGATCAGTTTTAGCCAGATCAGCTGGGTTTCAAACAGTGGTGTTTTTACCTGTTAAGTCTGGAGTTCTAGAGCTCGGTTCTGTCAAATCAATTCCCGAAGAGCATGATTTTGTGGAGAAGGCAAAAGGTTTGTTTGGGGCTTCTAATAATGCACAGGCAAAGGCAGTTCCAAAAATTTTTGGCCGCGAACTGAGTCTGGGTGGCTCAAAATCACGATCAATTAGCATTAACTTTTCCCCAAAGGTTGAAGATGAACTGGTTTTCACTTCAGAATCTTATGCAATGAAAGCAACAAGCACGAATCAAGTTTATGGAAGTACTTCCAATGGGCGCCCTAGTGACAAGAGTGAAGCAAAACTGTTTCCGCATCTGAACCAAGCAATTGTGGGTTTCAATACTGAAACAGTGGTTGGTGGTTTGGAGCAGCCAAATGATGACTTGTCCCCTCAGGGTGATGAGAGGAAACCAAGGAAGAGGGGAAGAAAGCCTGCCAATGGAAGAGAAGAGCCACTGAATCATGTGGAAGCAGAGAGACAGAGGAGGGAGAAGCTCAATCAGAGATTTTATGCTTTAAGAGCTGTTGTCCCCAATATCTCTAAAATGGACAAGGCCTCTCTGCTTGGAGATGCCATTACCTATATCACTGATCTCCAGAAGAAGATTGGGGCTTTAGAAACAGAAAGGGGGGTGGTAAACAATAATCAAAAGCAGTTGCCAGTGCCAGAGATTGATTTTCAGCCTGGACAGGATGATGCAGTTGTGAGGGCAAGCTGCCCTCTGGATTCTCACCCAGTTTCTAGCATCATAGAAACATTCAGAGAACATCAAATTACAGCTCAAGAGTGCAATGTGTCCATGGAGGGTGATAAGATTGTTCACACATTCTCTATCCGGACTCCAAGTGGTGCTGCTGAGCAATTGAAGGAGAAACTGGAGGCTGCACTTTCTAAATGATCTCATCTCACTGTATATTTCTATTTACATCATCAGACTATCTCATGCATGTCCCGGTCCTTGTCAAAAATGGGATTTTGTATCGATAGATGATTAGCTTCTGTAGTCAAGTTTTAAAAGAGAGCAATCCGTGTTCCGATCATTGCTGTATGGTCGTTTAAAAAGCTACCAAATAGACAGAACAGAATGTATGTAACAATACTAGGAGAAAACTCTGAAATCACTCCTCAGGAAAGCTCCAACTGGGAAGTGGACACCATTATTGCAAAACAGTCTGAATCATCCACCTACGTTGTTCTGTCTATTTTCTTGCTTCAATGTGTTTCTCATGTGTATCTCGAGGATGTCAACGTAGTGTATTAGACCCTACTTTCAGAACATTGCGTGAAATGCTGGAAACAATTAATGTTGTTCGAAGATTCGCACTAGGCATCGAACATGAATGCCACTGCCATTTTCTGAGATGAAAACGTGTTTGGATCATGGCAACATCAAACGGCACCATTTTCAAAATGAAGAATTTAGATAACCGCATCAACATTAGAACACACTTCCTTTAATTGGCTGTAGTATCTAATTTCCTCAGTTCCTTCGGGGAACAAGATAACGAGAAATTAAAACCTTTGCTTTTCTAGTTAAAATTATGAAGAGGTAGTATCGTGTGGGCTGTGGGCTGCCATCCTCGTTCTAGAATTGTTAAATCTCGTCTGGCCTGTATCAATAAAATGTAGTTTTAATTTTTTTTAAAATAAAATAAAATAATATTTGTTTTGTATTTAAAAAAAAAAAACTAAACCGAGTTTTGACATCATCGACCAGATTATAAATTGACCTGTCAATCGTTTATATCTAATCAGGTCAAATCTTATCTATTTTTTTTTAAATCCAACCCGGGATAGGTTTTGCTACTCTCTTCCTAGATTTGTGTCATTTTATTCATATTAATTAACAACAACTAATTGAGGAGGGAAACTCACATGTTATTGGAACAGTAACATGTTTATTCTTTTTTTTTTTTTAATTTTTATATTTCAATCTCGGGTTTATTAAAAATTAAACTTTGTTATTTATTTTAGTTTTTTTTATACAAGGTTATTATAATTTTGAAAAAACATCTCAGCATTGGATTGGTGTTCAGCTTTACGATCATCTACTTTTTTTCTATGATATTATTAAATAAAAATGGTCTATTATATTGTTAAATAAAAAATATGGTTCCTAAAAAAACATAATTATTATGATTTGAAGATCATAATTTTTTTTATTTATTTTTTATGAGGTTATCACGATCATAGAAAAACATACCAGCAATGGGTTGGTGCTCGACTTTTTGAGCATCTATTTTTTTATCATATTATTAAATAAAAAAATTATTAAAAAAACATAATTATTGAGAATTAGGGTCTATGATTTATTTTGATGTATTTTTTATGGGTTTATCCTGATCTAAAAAAAATCATGGTATAATTAAATAAAGATAGTTTCAGAATAAAAAGTTATTAAACTCAATTAAATTCATAATTCAAGATGCAGTTTTAGCAGGTTGATCCAATGTGTCGTCTTTTCAATATTTTTTAAGAAAAGAAGTTGTCTTGAAAATATTTTTAAATTTAAACCATGTTTTTACTTGGTTATGCCAAAATAACTTTTATATATTTTAATTTGAAACTCAACTTAAAAAAAATATATATAGCCAAAAAGTTTTAATTTTAACCCATGGAGTTAAGGTTAATAACATTGTCCGAGAATTTCTGGGTATTATTCCTAATTACATGTAAAAATATTGTGGCCCCATCACGGCGCGGGGAATTGTATAGTTATTCCTAAATATGCAATATTCGTTCATTAAATTAAGAGTATGGTTAGATTTCCTTGGATAATTTTGTTAATTAGGAAAAAATCATAACATTCAAAACACTACATGCAGTCGTGTAGATTTTGGTTCTCCGATTTGAATTCAATGGTAAGGAAAAACATCGGAGCCAGTTTAGTCTTGCCCCTGCTTCCCACGCTAAAGCTAGTTTCGTAAACAATGGCTTGCATTTTTAGCTTATATATATATATATATATCCTTGTGATGATGAACAGTTTTTTGGGGATCAACATTTATAACATAAACCTTTCTGCGGTTTGTACGACTGCTTTTATTCGGGGTCTAAGCTATGCAACGGACGTTGATCAATTCTACCACAAGTTTCAACCTTCAAACCCACGGCTCGGTCAAACTCAGAAACATTAGAAAGCTCAAAGGGGCATCGGTCAAAACAATATTAAAGCAAGGGAAAAAGGAATGCTGGGACGTCTCCATCGATCTTATATATATATATGAGTTCATATCCTCATTGTTGCACCACATCAAAAGCTTAATATCTCCCTCCATCTCAGAAAAATTAGTAGTAACCAAATTTCCCTCTGAACGGTCTTCTGCTTGAATAGCATTAGGTGATCAATCGAGGGGAAAGGAAAAAAAAAAAAACTAAGAACAACATTCTGTTCTTTTTCTAAGAGATGGGTTTATGTCACAGGAAAAATGCGTTCGCCA
>Ga0307518_10001497_pt1 | contig 17321 bp, 20 predicted proteins | sample 25_EM_MG_FD_203889 | JGI IMG/M metagenome (GOLD analysis project Ga0307518, IMG submission 203889) | Populus trichocarpa ectomycorrhiza microbial communities from riparian zone in the Pacific Northwest, United States - 25_EM | ecosystem: Host-associated > Plants > Roots > Unclassified | place...
ATGACAGTAGTTACTTGCTTTCTCTATATTTATTGCTCCTACTTGTTTGACTGGTGAATGAAATGGGAACAAGGTGCTACATAAATGAAAGGGGATGAAATAAGTTGAAATTGTGCTGATCAGTGGATTAATACTAGACAACACTTGCACATCTTGCACTGGCAGTCTGATTGGACTGATAGGCTCTGGACATGTCCTGAAACAGCATCTGTCAAATGTCTGACATCATGCCTGTCACATGGGTATGAATTCTATCTGATGAGCCTGGCTCCAGAGTGTGTCCTGACCCCAGACATTTCCCAGACAAGGTCAGACACCCAGGTCATTCAGACAAATCTCAGGTCATTCAGACACATGTCAAATTGCTGATGTCTGCTGTAAACATTATTCCATCGCTGAGTCTGAGGAGCTTGGAGAGTATATGACCCATAATTGATGTGGAGGTAAACTTCTCTAGACAAACTGGAGAAGACAGTCATTCCCTCTCAACTATGACCACAGAGGTGACTCCTTTGTTCTCAGGCTTCTGGACCTGTAGGTCTTTTCAACTGCATGGTCATTGGTATTTTCTTGTCATTGTGGGCCATAATGTTGAGTGCTATTTCAATTGATTAGCCAAATAAATAGCTGCTCTATCATCATCATGGCTGGAATGCTGATCAACACATTTGAAGTCTGGCTATACAATGTATAATTCTTGATGCTGCATTACAACACTTCACAAAATCCTGTGATGCATGAGACTGGCTGGTCATATCATATCAAAATTGCACTTACTACTACTAGCCAGGGAGATGTTGCATATCCCTCAGTAGCTTGCCAGACTACTGAGGTTACCAGGAGTCTTCAGGATAGTGCAACCACCATTACCTTTATATAGTAGGTTGAAATTGTCTCAGTGTCCAACCAACCACTGAAAGGTGGTTTGATTACATGAAGCACTGTCATACCAGTTTGTCCCCCATGCAGACAACAATATTGATGATGTGACAGTGGAGAGACAGAAACAGGTGAAGCCAGCAAGATACTTGCTCCGAATCCACCCGGATCTGTAAAGTTATCCATGCGGAACTCTCGAGTCTCGGCTATAATTTGAACCGAGCCAAGTTACCTGGTAGTCAACATTTAAACATAGGATAAATGCATGCCAACTCAATGCGATACTTCAGTACGCCGATTCTCTGATCCGGGGATGCTGTCGCACTCTCAGCAACCAGTTAGGGCCAGCATTTGTTGGTGAATTACTACAAGACGCATTTACATATAATTCCATACAATATACGTATAATCGAACGGGGTTCCAAGGAGTGTGTTTGAATGATGGTGGCAAGGTAGTGATGATAAATGAGCAATTAATGGCCTGGCTTATAACGAAAGGATCAAGTAACGCAGCACATAAACGGCAATGGGGATCACTCCACAGGATTAAATTACGGGAATGTTGCCAATAGATAGGTTAGATAATGAGGCATGCACGAGGTTGAAGGGCCTTGGAAGATGAGTCAGGAGTCCTAGCGTTTACAAGGTCAGTAGTACTGCTGCAGTGAGGTGTTAATCTTGTCTATCCACTGCGCGGCCAACGCGCTCGTCTCGGTAGCGTAGGTTTGTGAAGTCATCGACTGTTTGCGAAAAGTCATTCATCATGAGTTCAGATAGGGGTAAACCTCCGCACGAAAAGTTGGGAAGTAAAGTTACTCACGGTCAGCACAACGAACTCCCTGTCGCTCTTTCTCTCTGCGCTCTCAACAATGGATCCCTTCTCCTTCTCCCTACTTTCCTTATCTTTCTCCTTTCCTTCCTTTTGATTATTTCCCCTTATATCAATACGCACACCAAGCACCAACTCCGTCTTCACAGTAAAGCTTACACTCGGCAAAGTAGCGTCCTTCCCGCTTCTAACCCCGCTTGTCCCAGTACCACTCACACCAACTCCAGATCCCATGGTGCTCACGGATCTGGAACTGGGGTAGGCTCCTCCACCTCCAGGAGAGTTCTCTTTCCTCTTCACGCACAATAACCTATAATTCGTCAGCACCAACTCTCGCGGCTTGGGCCTCGTCGGAGACACGACGCTCAGAGGTAACCGAAGTCGACTACCGCGACGCCTCGGTGAACGGGCTTCTACGCGCGAGTGAAAAATAACGTGTTCACCTGGGAGAAGGATCGGTGACCTGACAGTTCGTTCGATATTGTATGACATATCGGCGTAAGGATATGCGTGAGGGGTCGGGGGGCACACATAACCAAAGAGCGGACATCGCATCTGTCAGTTTTGATGCCCACCAATGGAACGAGCGATACACGCACCAATCCAAATTCTTTGCATACAACATATTTCCCTGTACAGGTGTCAATGTCCGATCCCTTCCTCTCATTTCACCTCCACTCCCAACCCCGGCTCCATCTCCCAACCCCGTTTCCTCCGCAGCATTCTCGCCGAGGCTCAGCCTAGTCACCTGCAGCACGAGGTTATTATCCACAGCAGGTTGTGATGGCCGGAAGGTGGGTTTCTCGTCTTGCTGAACGCGCCTAATACTTCCGTCTGACGAAATTGTCCCTGACCCTGAACCGGAGTCTGAGCCCAAAGCCAAGGCCGACGGTAACGAGAAAGGAGGTTCGTTAGACGTGGACAGGGGTATTAATATTGGCAGGGGTAGTGGCAATGTCGTTGGCGTGCCATTGATTTCCACTGTAGAGTCATTCGAGCCATCCGCTATGACAAGTATACCTTGTGTACCTTTGTCTGGTACTTGCTTTTCGGCATGGCCATGGTGCAAGGCAACAGCCTCAGCCTCTTCATCCCCCTCCTCGCATCGCACCAGCACGTTGGTACCCTTCATCCTGAACCTTTCAAACTCAGGTCCCTCGGCATCTTCCGCCCAACGCAGTCCGTCATCGTCGATGTCGTCCCTTGAGCCCGCGCTGCCTCTTGCCATGCGTCCATTCCCGCCTCTACCAACATTCTTCCTGGATGGTCCATTAGTGCCACCGCCACCGGTCCCGCCCCCACTATCCCATCCTGACCCACTTAGTTCGTCCTCATTATCTTCTCCACCAACCAGTGTATCCCAAATAACGCCTACGTTTCCCCATCTCCCCTCCCATTCATCTTCATCTTCATCCTGTCCATATGCTGCTCCAGCACCACCGGATCTATTTCTCCACCCTTCTTTCTTCAGAAGGCCAGTCTCGATTGGAGGCACGGGGTCAGTCCAGAGTGTTTCCCACTTGACGGGCGCAAGAAAGGGATGACTGCGTAGTGCCGCTCTGGAATTGGGGCTTCCCTCGGGTCCAGCGCCGAGACGCCGGGTCGGTTCAAGGACCTACAGACATATCATGAGGTAATGGTGAATGAGAATATATGACAAGAAAAGGAGACAAAGGGGATCGGAAGGCGAAATGGGAAGGACTTACGAACAACTTCTGGATGAAATCTTTAGCATCCTCGTCGAAGCCCTCGGGAAAGGTATAATCCAGTTTCTTGACCTTCTGCCAAGTGAGGTATTCAGACGAGCCATGGAACGCGAAGCGGCCGGCAATCATTTGGTAAACGATGCAGCCGAGGGACCACAGATCGGAGCTGTGTAGTAGATGTGCGTTTGCACGACATTATGGTGATGGGATGAGACATGAAGACGTATGGGGATGTGAATATACAATAGTGGGATGGCCAAAAGAAAGAACGCACCGCTTGCTCGTCTCACCATGCTCGAGGAGCTCGGGAGAAATGTATTGTGCGGTACCCACCCATGAGTTTGCACGTTCCTCTGATTGTATAATTTAATTTATGAGATGGCACGTGGACAAGTAAGATGACACAAAAGACCAGGATTACTCACGACCTGGCTCAAGGATCTTTCCTGTACCAAAGTCAGTAATCTTGATGCGGAAGTCGGCATCGAGGAGAAGGTTTTCTGGTTTTAAATCCCTGTTTTACAGGGGACATCAATGAGATAAAGTATGAGATGGTGATCTCGGTGAATTGATAGATAGGGGAACCGGTGCATACCTGTGTATGACGTCTTTTGAATGCATGTAATCCAAAGCGTCGATTATCTGAGCAGTGTAGTACCGGGCGCAGGCCAGGGAGAGTGAACCCATGCGTGAAATGCGTGTTTGCATTTCACCATTTGGGGCAAGGTCGAGAACAAAAACTGTGCCGTGCAGTTGATGGGATTGGAGATTAGGCGGGGTGGGGAACTGACGCACATAGGCTCCACTCGTCCTGGAATGTCCAATGAAGATGGATGATCCCTGGGTGGCCAGCACCGAGTTTGATGAGGACAAGCTTTTCTGTCATTGCAACTGCCATTTTATCTTTACGTATGAGGTGGTTTTTGTCCAGGATCTTGATTGCGTAGTCTTGACCAGTGCGGATGTGCCGTGCACGCATGACCTAATGATGTAAGGCGGGAGGGTGAGTGGGATGTGATTGAAGAAGACGCACAGAGGAGTAGGAGCCTTCTCCGAGTGTGCTGAGGAAGGTAAAGTCCTGAGCGGACGGCCTGTTATTAGCAGAGGGGTTCCGAGAGCGGGAGCGCTTTCTGGACTGCGAGCGCGGGGGAGCGCGGGATCTGGAGGGATAAGGTGCGGATTCACGGTCGGATACGCCGAGTTCACGGGTGAGGTAGGAGGGCGGACGGATGGGCTGGATTGCAGGTGACTGAGGACTACGCGAGCGGGGAGAGGAGAAGGTGCGAGTCGGACGCGGACGAGGAGTTGGTGGGGCATCTTGCAGGGACTCGGAGTCAGAGGACGAGGAGATGACAGACGCATTCCTGCTCAGGTCAGCGAGCGTTGGGAAGGACTCGAATTGCAGCATTTCGGAGGCGACAAGAAAAAAGACAAGAGTATAAGAATACAACCCCACAATGCACAGCCACCCCTTCTCAAGATTGCCATGTACTTCGTATGTATTAATTTCGTAGTGGACTGCGACCGCGTCTACCTCTTCTCACCCATCGGTGACTGGATTGTAGTCACTATGCACTCGTCATCCATTCCCCACGTAATTTGGCAATCAACTGCGTATGCTCAGCCGTATTTTCTCACCCATGGGTGACCAGATTGAAGTCCTCTCTCTGAGCACACTGCAGCGCCCCCAACACAGAACCATGGCTCTTCCTGTACTTGTGGTACGTTCCTCTGCGCATACCCCCCACCCCTTACACGATGACAGGTCGGCGCAGGCCCTGACTCCCCAATGACAGCCTTGCCACCCAGAATAATGTCCCAGTACGCATCATGGAGAAGGAGCAACAACATATGCCGGGATACAGGTATGTCTCCCATTTCGTCTCTTTATATCCCCTTACATACCTACCAACACCCAGCCTCGTATTTTACTTTCTCCGTGTTCCCCTGATCCAGTGATACAAACTCACCTTGTACGGAGCCCACACGTGCCATTCCATGTGTAGATTTACTCCACCAACGAGCAACTAACGACCAGCACCTGACTTATGCGCTATGTAGCATAATCCTAAAGGAATTGCCTTGAAGGCACGCTCCGCTCGCATCTCGCACGGTACGGCTGTGCAGTCGAACTGGGAACCCAGTTTGCCTCGTTCACGCAGGACAGCGTATGTGTCCATGCGAGGCTCAAACGTTGTGCATATCATGATGGATCAGAGACCGAAGAGGAGATCCATGTAGCATATTTGATCGGTGCTGATGGTACAGAAGGTTACTCTCCTCTTGACATATCCCGAGAAAAAAGAGATCAACAAAAGATCTTCATTAGGTATAACAAGAAAATCCCTAGGACTAACATTCCTTGGGGCGACTCGACACGAGTATATGATTCTTGCTGAGAGTGCGTACGTGGTCGGCAAAGGCGAAACCGAAGCTATTGTCGTGCGTTCGGACAGCGTCGTTGGCCCAGATGCTGAAGGTGTTGGGAAGGACTACTTACTTTTACGGGCCCGTGACGGGATACCTGGATTGCGCAATGATATCTCATTGCCTCAGTGACCAGGTGCCCTCACGTAGCTCCATGGTAAGGTCTCAGGCAGTCAACCGCGACCTTCTCACCTCTCGGTCACTGATTAAGTTTCCGACATCATGCACTCGTCAGCGCTTCAGCTTCCATGTCGCTCCATGGCTACATATACACCTTAACTGCGCCTTCCAGATGGCCTGACATGACCCAGCTTGAAGTCTTCACTTCGTCAGACTACTAAGTAGTTTCTGTGGTAGTCTACTGCAACTGCGACCCTACTCTGAGCCCAATATTATGTCCACCCGCACTTTCTCCCCCATCGGCTGCCAGATTGATGTCATCTCGCAGCATCATACACTCGTCAATGACTCATGTACAGCCCACTCTCACCCATCGGTGACCAGATTGAAGTCCTCCAGGACCTCGGCAGAAAGTACTCGTCAGCTTGCTGAATGCTATATATTGGACAAGGCCTCGTAGCACCACAGGATCATGGCTCTCCCTGTACTTGTGGTACGTTTCCCTGCGCTCATCGCCCCTCCCTTCCGCCATACACGTTGTAACGACAGGTCGGCGCAGGCCCTGCCGCGCTAGTGGCAGCTCTAACGCTTGTCCAGAATAATATCCCGGTACGCATCATTGAGAAGGAACGGCAATTTAGACGCGGCCAACGCGGTGCCGGGATACATGTGTGTCTCCTAATTCACCTCTTTACATTCATACCTACCGACAACCCAGCCTCGTTCATTCGAAGTATTCCATTTTCTCCGTGTTCCCGAAATCCATGACCTCGCAACCCCGCTCCCTCGGATCAAGTTACATAAAACGGGCTCCGTCGAACCACTAAAAGTTTTCAACGTTTGCCCTTATACGGAGCCCACACCTGCCATTCCATACGTACGTCTATTCTTCCAACAACAGTGAGGAAACCAGCCAACTCGTACGCTAGTACAACCCTAAATGCCTTGGGCAACCTAACCTTGAAGGCACGTTCCGCTCGCATCTCGCACGATACGGCTGTACAGTCGAACTGGGAACCCAGCTTGCCTCGTTCACGCAGGACAGCACATGCGTTCATGCGAGGCTCAAACGTTATGTGGATGATGGATCAGAGACCGAAGAAGAAATCCAAGCGGCGTATTTGATTGGCGCTGATGGCGCAAAAGGTTACTCTCCTCCCAGCAAATTAAAAAAGAGATCAACTAACATCATCATCAAATGATCTTCATTAGGTATAACAAGAAAACTTCTAGGACTAACATTCCTTGGGGCAACCCGACACGAGCATATAATCCTTGCTGATATGCGGTTGGAGGCTAAGCATTTCGACCGTGTCGTATGTATTTATTTCCCACTCTTACTTACATGCGTTTGAGGGGACACACGAAATCAACTGACTTCACCGTTTTCGACAGCACTGGCACTTCTTCGGTGAAGTGCCCATCAACATGTACGTTTCCATTTCCGATTTTCTCGTCATTCAACACACTACCCTTTACCAAGGATCACCCTTCGTCCAACCGATGAACTCGGCAGTGACGGCTACCAGGTTATGATATCAAACACCGCGCGTGATCTAACGCATCTGCTCCACGACGAGGAGCTGCTTGTGGCGTATATCAAAGACACAATAGGACTCGGCAATGATGTCAAGGTTTCGGAGGTGCTGTGGCTTTCAGATTTTCGGTGCGTCCGATCTTTCGCACACCTTTTTCTATCAGATCTCGTATACAACAGGGAATACTGAAAATTCCTTTGCGGTAGACCTAATATTAGGATGGTGAACAAGTTTGGGGTAGGGAGGGTTTTTGTTGCAGGAGGTGTGTCACGGCCTGATTAACGTTCATTCGCTCATTGCTTTATTTTATGGGATATGTATTTTGTGTCCAGACGCTGCCCAGTGAGTATCCACACTCCCCCGGATCAAATAGAGCAGCCTGGTGATGGAATTTGAGGTGTCGAACTGACTTCCTATCTTTCTAGCGTACATAGTCCTACTGGTGGGCAAGGGATGAATTCAGCCGTCCAAGACGCGGTGAGTCCACACACGGCATTGTATTTTTGCTCTCTCTAAGCCTTTCTTCTCTGCTCGTTAAATCAAATACCTTTTCTTGCGCGTATTCCCCTGCCTTAGTTCAATATCGCTTGGAAACTTGCATTAGTCTACAAGGGTACATCCCCATCGTCCCTGCTCGAGACTTATACCGCCGAGCGGATCCCTGTCATTGCGGAGATGCTAAACGTTACAACTGCCCTACATCGGTTGACAGTGGGTAAATTCGACCAGAATAGCAAAGAGATGATGAATCCAGAAATGACCGCCGAACGCGCAATGACGCGCGGCAAGGAACTTTACATGCTCGGCGTGAACTATCGCACAAGCCCAATCGTCATCGACGAGTTCGCTCCTGTGTCTTCCATCCAAGTATCCAGCTCCTACTGCGTCCCCGAAGATGGCGTATTGCGAGCAGGAGACCGTGCGCCAGATGTCCCTGATCTCAGGCCGGCGCTACCTGGAAACGGCCCAGAGAACACAAGGCTCTTTGATGTCTTCGCACCCACGTATCACACCGTGCTCATTTTTGTCCCGTTGCTATCTATTCCTGTGGTACAACAGGTGCTTTCTGGACTGGAACGGCTGGAGAGGAAGGGAAGCGAGAAGTTAGTCAGACGCATGGTTGTCCTCCCTTCCGATCGTCCACCATCCTATGAAAATGAAGACGCGAAGGACATGCCTGGAGAGGTGGAACGAGGGAAGTTCAGCAGGGAGACAATACAAGTTGATGGCGAAGTACTCGTTGACCGCGCAGGACACGCATACCGTGCGTACGTGGTCGGCAAAGGAGAAACCAAAATTGTTGTCGTACGACCGGATGGTGTCGTTGGCGCGGTTGTTCGGGGTGCTGAAAATGTTGGAAAGTACTTTGACGGGATATTTGGAGACGCTGGCGCAGATGCGTAGTGATCAAATATGTATAATGGAGATCGATAGTTGGCCTTTAGTACATACTATCATCCGTCACTTAACCAATGGACCAACGGCGACGTGAAATCTTTTTTTTTTTGCTGGAACTGGCGGGGGGAATAAACAATTAAACGATGCCGCAGACACCGGACCACTAGCGTGACGTTCTGGACGAGGCTCTAACTTAGTGTCTAGCTCTGGTCATCTGAAATCTTTCGCTCACTCTCACCAGCAGTAGCTCGAGTTTGAGGCTGGTGTGATCATACATAGTAACTATCCTTCCATCCAGGATGACTGACTAGACGCCTTTCAGTCGAGTCCATGCATTATGCAACCCTAGACCATATCTGCCTAGGAGAGGTATCTGAGACTCCACTTGCCTCATGGTGATGGCTTCGATGGCTCCTCGTTGCAAAGCTGGCCCAGACTGCGAGCACCCAGCGGTATTCCCGTTACTCCTTGCACTTCTGCCAAGGCATCCTTCATCGACCGACCGATTGCGCTTCTTATCAACTGTAGCGATCAAGCGAAAAAATCTTCCACCACCACCCTCTAACAGCGGACTTCTACAAGGCATTTCGTATTGATTTGGGTGAGGATGATTCTCATGCTTCCCTTTCGTCGGTTGCGTCGGCTCATTGGCTTCAAGTCCAAAGAGCCATCCATAGTCGCTTGAGGAATCTCAAGTTGGAGCAAGATTTTACATACAAGTGGCTTCGCGTGTACAAGGCTGGGTAAGACACTAAACTAAGCCCATTAGTCTGAAGCCCTTAAGCAGCGCCACGCACAGGTGATCTTACATGTCCACTCGCAACATTATCATCGCAGGGGAATCCGGAGTTGGAAAGAGCTCGCTGGTTAATCTCATTCTGGGCGAAACAAGAGCGCTAGCATCGAACGATGCCGGGGGTATCACGCTCGACATGACTCGACATCCTGCAACGATATTCGGACATAGCTATTATCTATGGGATACCCCTGGTTTGAATGAGGGGACAAATGGAAACGTACCATCGAAACGGGCTGAGGAGATATTGCGAAATCTCCTAATTCAACTCGAGAAAACGCATGGAACGCATCTCCTCATTCTCTGTTTCAGGGGTACGAAAATCACGAAAGCGATGCAACAAATATACATGGTCATCAAGGGTATATGCGCCAAGGTATCCTGCCATATTCCTGTCGCAGCTGTCATCACCGAACTGGAAAAGATGGCACCAACACAAGATGGCATGGAGAACTGGTGGACGAATAATCAATCCATGCTTACCGATTATGGCATGAAGTTTGCAGGACATGCTTGTATTACCACTTTGCCCGACGAGTGCCACCCGCCAACACCTGGTCGGTACCGTGAATGTCAGGTGGCCGTCCATAAACTCATACGTCGAGGTTCTCTTCCACCAAGTTCCACTTCCCCGCAGAATATCAATGTCATCCTTTTCGGTGAGACAGGCGTGGGGAAGAGTTCATTAATCAACCTAATCACGGGCCAAGAGGTCGCAGCCATCTCGGCTGATGCCCCAAGATGTACCATGGATTCCAAAGAATATACGTTTGACATCGGATCTGCGAAGGTACAGATGTGGGACACGGTTGGGCTGAACGAGCCAGAGTTAGGCCCAATCGGATATCTGGACGCTGTCGAGAAGACAATTCAACTCATCAAGAGCCTGAACGCCGCTGGTGGAATCAGTCTCCTCTTGTTCTGCATCCGCGGAAACCGCGTAACGGCGACCACGCAGAGCAATTACAGGCTCTTCTATGAAATCCTGGGGAAGAAGGAGGTACCAGTTGCGCTTGTTATCACACATCTCGAACGCGAACAACATATGGAAGACTGGTGGCCTCGGAACGAGAAGTTGTTGGAGCGCTATGGTATCCTGTCCGCGGGACATGCGTGCGTCACGGGAGTAATTGACCATCCCAAATATCTGCAGTCTCGAGACGCGATCTGCGCGCTTCTGACGCAGTATGACGAGCGAGGGAAGTTTACGATGCCGTCCGAGGCCTGGATTGGGAGGTTGATTAAAGGTCTGACAGCACTGGTGAGCGACAAGACCTTTCTGAAGGGAAGGGATATGGTTCGGGTCTTGACGAAAAGGTGCCACCTGGACATTGATGTAGCACAGCGGGTCGCGGCTTGTTTAGAATGAGATCATTACTGGTCAGGAACACCCCAAGTCCTCTGCCATTTCTCCGAGTGTATGTAATTTTGTTTCTTCGTCACGAGCATGACCGTCGTGGATCAAACTAAATATAGTGAAACCAATGGAGCTATGGTAATTTGGCCTTTGGATGAAACTACTACTAAGAGTGCGGACCTTGTTGCTCCTCCCTGGCAGTATCATTTCGAAGGTGAAACGTTCGTGTTTGGCTTTAGAGACCCGCCCTGGAAGTCTCCCACGGAGTCTGTCCATACGCAAGCCAAGTTGGTCGCTGTCCATGGCTCACCATGGTCCTCTTCATACTCTTGGAGGCCCAACATACGAAAGGATAGAACCCCAACCATACGAGACCGGCGACTCTGGCATTTACATTGCATCTTTAGCAGAGAAGAAGCGACTTTGGTGGAGAAACACTGCTATATACGCCTGTTTCATCTTGTCCTGGTATGCTGTCTTCTGCCTCCGAATCTTCAAGCTATACGTTCACTACAATCAGACCCCATACTTGATATTTGAATGTCTGACGTCCCATCTGTCTAGGTTCACGTTCGCAACGGTGCTCTCCTTGTATAATAAATGGATGTTTTCCCATGACCACTTTGGCTTTCCATATCCACTGTTTGTGACGACTACACATATGGTTGTCCAGTTCATTCTCGCAACAGCATTGCGGTTCATACATCCTCATTTCCGACCCGAAAAGAAACCGACTTTACAGGCTTATGGGTGCGTCAACGCTACGTATTATATCAGGCTTTGACTTCTGATTTTTAAACGGTGGACTATAGCACGAAAGCTGTTCCTGCCGCAGTGTCTACGGGTGTGGATATTGGGTTATCCAATGTTTCACTGAAGACGATCACCCTTTCATTCTATAGTGGGTCTCCGTTCTAAGATCATCCTTGCGATTGGTGCTCTCTCCAATGAATTAAGCGAGAAGGGTTCATCGCAAGTCTCAATTACGCAGATACTGATATTTTCTCAGCCATGTGCAAGTCATCTTCCCTCATTTTCGTCCTCATATTTGCTTTCGCCTTCCGCCTCGAGAAGTTTTCGTTACGTCTGGTTGCAGTAATCCTCGTCATATTCGGGGGCGTGTTGTTGATGGTCGCCTCCGAGACCGCATTCGTTTTATCCGGGTTCCTCCTCGTTATGACCGCAAGTGCATGCAGTGGTCTTCGTTGGAGCCTCACCCAAATGCTGATACGAGATAAAAACATGGGGATGGATAATCCTGCTGCGACCATCTTTTGGTTATCTCCGATTATGGGCCTTACTTTGGCTACCACCAGCATAGTTTGGGAGGGATGGCGTAACGTGTTTGCTACTCCCTACTTCGACAGTTCGGCTTCGACAATCAATACGTCACTTTTACTAACCGTGCCCGGAGTCTTGGCATTCTGTATGGTCATGAGCGAATTCTAGTACGTCTCAGAGACCCACCCCCTTTCGCGAAGCTGCCATGAGGCTGACTACGCTTCTTTTGCTTCAAGCATAATTCAGTATGTAGGTGTTCTCCCGATGTCGATAGCAGGAATAGCCAAGGAGGTTTCGACCATCACGGTATCGGCTTGGTTTTTTGGCGACGAACTCACTCCCCTCAACATCACTGGTGTGGCTATTACCACTTGCGGTGAGTGATTATCTTTTGCACGATGTTTAACCAAACCATGCGTCCACAGGCATCGCACTCTTTACGTATCACAAGTACCGAAAGACTGTTGACTCCCACGTTGCACTGGACGCACACGGTAACCCAATACAAGGGGATGACGACAACATTTCAAGTCCCGGCCGTGATGTCGAGCTCACCGTTGCGAGCTCGCACGCCACACGGCCCAAGACACACCCACAGGTAAGTTGTCTTACGCATTAATGACCGCCTTGCATTGATCAGTTGCTGACCTGAACGCCACAAAGGCCCACGAGGACGATGAGATGCAGCAGCATCTTCTGTTTTCAAGCGAAGAGCTCGAGGAAGGCGAGGAAGATGCCGAAGAACTTCGGAGCATTATGGCTTCAAAATTGATTCAAAGCGACGAAAATGGCTTAGTCGGGAATGGCCAAGCTGATGAAGAGACGCGAAGACCCCATTAGAACAGTAACAGGTGGGGGTCTTCTTCGTTAGTTGGCATCTCCTGTAACCTTATGTTCCGCGAGTCAGGAAGGATACCCGGTTTCGTTCACCGAGCCCTCTGCACTACTTTAAGAGTAATGACTAATTGTGGTATGGACGCGATATCGGCGTGTTTTGGGTGTACGTACGATGGGTACGTTGGTAAATAGGATTTTTCGTGAGTCGTCTCTTCATTGATCCGAGGAATGAATAGATGCTGGAGCAACCGCTCCGCTGAGTGCGGAGCCAGGTGCCCTGATCATGGGATGGGCATTGCAGTTCACGAGCTCATAGTATTTGGTGCCACACGTTCAGAATTAGGCAATGATGATGTTTTTTGTCATCTAGCCGTTAAGTACCGCAGCCATAAACGAGGGTGACTTGAAGCATCGTACACTGCCACTCAGGGCACGGCACCAATCGTTGCCGGGACGGGACCCACTCGGCAGCATTTAGTCAGCACCGACATGGTGTGGATGGGGTCAGTGTGAAAACAGTGACATTTTCGACTGAGCGATTTTGCCGAGTCGGGCCACGATCCATGTGCATGTGTTCTCCAATCACTGGGCTGATATGATGCCAGGGCCACAATTCATTCCCGAACATTCAGGCCATCACACTACCTGAGCCCACCCAAGGGCTACGCGCCGCGTTAAACTCGTTAGCCATGTCACCGACTGGTGACCGCCATCATTCTGTTGCATGATGGCAAGTTCCAAATCTTGGAATGCCAATCCGATTACGGCATACAAAGGCAGCCAGACGGTTTTGACTAAAAATCCACCGGCGGCTTTGCAATTTCTTGATTGATCTCGATTAATGCAACGCACTGCAGGTCAAGGCTGGTTGAGTAAGTAAGTAGTTAGCAAAATGCTGCGCTGGCGGTGATCGCTTAGAAACCTTGCAGGGCAGCGCGGCAAAATAGTGGGAAACGTTGCAACCTTCCTCCTCAATATTCTCTGATCTGACTCACGAAAACTACTTGTCCGTGTGCAAGTGGCACGTTACAAGCGTGACCTCGGAGAGAAGGACCTCGCGGTTTAATAGGCCACGGATCCATATAAACTTTACGCATCTCCATTGACATCGCAGTTCGGCACCCATGGATCCTTTGCAAATCATCATCGAGTCTCCCAACGCAGCTCAAAGCCAGAAGAAGCGCCCTCGCCTCGTGACCTCGTGTGACAACTGGTGCGTATCTCACACGATATCGTTCACCTCCGTCGCCTTTATCTTCCTCCTCCTAGTCGTCTGAAGAAAATCAAGTGTCTGCAGCCAAGTCCAGAGACACAGTGCGAAGCATGCACCCTCGCCAAGATCCCCTGCAGGTTTCGGGATCGCGAGCGGTATTTCGCGGAACGTAGTCGCTCCATCGCAGGTCCGAGCGCCACAACGTCGTTCGCACGGCTAACAAACAGGCCTGTTGCACAAGACCACTTCGCTGCAAGTGACGGAAGCCCAATAGAGTCTCCTTCCGGTCAGCACACCCAAGTCCCGTACAGCCATCCACAACCACAACCACACTCTCATTCTCAACGCTCCTCCCATTCGCCACCCGGAACCTATGATACTCCCAGACCTCAGCCCTACGTATCTGCTGAACATGCCAAATCTTCGGGAACCCAAAGGTCTTTATATTTCAGAATGTAGCTGGATAGCCAACTTATTACGAGCCAGATATTCACCCACGGACGAACATGCCCATCCCCGTTCCAACAGTTCGATCTCTCAGCCATATGAAAGGGCCACAAATCAATCATCTCATTACCGTCTTCCCCAGTTGTTTGAACCCACTCAACCCCAGTTTCCGCAGCGAAACTGGATGCCTCAGTTTATACAACTGTTCATCACCCACATGGGCGGACAATGTCCTTTCCTCACATATGAGGATCTGTGCGATAGACTACGCCGCCAAACAATGACATCGCTTATGGCAAATTGCATAGCTGCACTGGGGGCGAGGTATATTCAGTATTGGACTGATTAGAATTCTTCTGATGTGAAGTACCTGACAGAGCATCGGACATTCCTGAAGTGGTCGCCCGTAGCCCGCAGCTTGTCGCGGAAACTTACTGCGAGAATGCCAAAGTATGTCGTGCCCGTTTCCCAAATACTCGCGGCACTCATCTATGTTGTGTACAGGAGTTACTAGCTGCCTCCCTCAACCAACCAACCCTTGACACCCTACATTGCGTAATGCTTCTTGCGTGGTCGGAATACAAAGGCGGACATATCCACGGTATGTCAGCATATACTTCTGATTCTGATTTCTCACAATACATCATGTCAGGGTTCCGCCAGTACAGCGATGTTTGTGATTTCTCAACTTGGCTTGTTGATTCTTCTGATGGCTCCCACAGCTTGCTATGCGAACTGCCATGGCAATTGGATTGTCGGAACAGTCGCTCCAGCTCAGTCCATACGATTCGTACCAAAACAGGCTGAGGTTAACGTGGACCAGCGTCAGCCAAATGCAAATTTATGCATCTTCTGGTATGTGCGCAAATATTCGCGGAACCTTGTTTTATTCCAAACCGGGCGTGATGACAGTTTAGACACACTTTATCGTCATCTTCTCCTTTCTCATTCGAACAATGCATGACAGTGTCATTTGCTTTCATACAAAGGGTAGGGGGTCGCAACCATAAAATCAAGCTGTAACACTGCAAAATTCTCCCGATAGACCAATGTCATTCCCCCGTCATTATTTATGGTCAGTTTGTTTGTCACACAACTACAGCTTTGTTCCCCATCACGCATCAATCCAGCATAGCCTAGATTTGTAACTTACCGCACATTACCACCATACCCTCAATACAAAATATATTCTTAGAGGCCAAAGAACGGCTTAATGATAACATCGCCAAGAAGGGATTTTTTATCGATCAATATTTCTGCGCGATCCGTTCTGTCCTGGCTTGCTGGAGCTCATCCTTTTGCCAATAGAGTCCGCAACATGTGCGGATTTCCGGGAGTGGCCCTAACTGAGGTGATATTGTCAGAATTCCATTGAATTGTGTGGGTTTGTGAAATTGGCCAGCAATGACGCTAGACAACGACTCGGCCCTTGTCGACGTGGAGGCACTCGCCCCCGTAAATAATGTAGCCTCGTTCCCTGACTACCCTGGGTGGTCCGAGAAACGCGTACGGGTAGACCACGCCCAAATTTTGAAGATTGAATCATCCCTGTTTGTGGGAACGACTGCCACTGATCCCCGATCCCGAGTGAATGTAGAATCGGACGGCGAAGTGTCCCGATGAAGTCCTACATACATTCTTCAAGTGCAGAACGAGGGCCGGACCACGTTCTGTCGAAAGCAGTTCAAACAATGCGGCTGATACCGAAATCGGCGTCCCCTCTGCGCCTTTGCTGCGGAGATGACTGGCACGCGGAGTGGCCCACCCAACTCGGACGGGGTCATGATTGCCAGCTGACTGAGAAAAATCCGTCGCCTTTCCTAGGGTCAAGCAATCGTTTCGTCGGAACACACGACCAGCTGCTGCTGCAATGACCCGAATCGCGCCGTGAGACTGAATGGTAAGTAAAAATGGTACGTCGTGGGATAAATCATAGCATTGGAATGAGATCGGCCAAGTAAGGATGACTTACAGACTCCGTTGTTGACATTTCCAACAAAGTAGACTGGTCTCGACCGCAAGCTGCTGGTCAGGGGGGTCCAAGGACATGAGGGAACACGGTGCCATGGACCGAATCACGGAGACATGTGATTCCTACATAGACGCCAGTATGGTCCACTCCATGTTTCGGGAGGAACACGACCAGCTAGCTTTTCGTGCTCTATTATTTGAATTTACACACCGGATCAGGTTGGTCTGATCAGGTGACGTTCCAACGGGTCACATTCAAACAAGTGCGTCGGCCCGCAGTATGTGGTTCTTCGAGTGACCAGAACGTGCAGTGACCGACTTTCAGGTCCTATGCTTGTCTGCTGGTCTAATGTACGTCCTGGCATCCTGAGGCTTAATAATGTGTCATCGTCTCGTTAAATTTATCTACCCATCAACAACATACCAATATTAGAAGTGAATTTACAGATGGCGGCCAGTTCATTCGTGGTCGTCAACTTCTAAACGAGCACGTACATCAACAGCGGTATAGACAATGTCAAT
>Ga0307518_10001498_pt1 | contig 17315 bp, 31 predicted proteins | sample 25_EM_MG_FD_203889 | JGI IMG/M metagenome (GOLD analysis project Ga0307518, IMG submission 203889) | Populus trichocarpa ectomycorrhiza microbial communities from riparian zone in the Pacific Northwest, United States - 25_EM | ecosystem: Host-associated > Plants > Roots > Unclassified | place...
GCTGGGGAGGCTGGGGACAAAGGTGGGAATATTGTAATTTAGCTATTGACTAAATGTGGACATGTTTTGGGAGTAGTGGCGCTTTTGGAAGGTTTATGTAATCATCTAAAATGCGGACAAGGGAAGGGAAAAACAATTGGGGATTGTGTGGGGAAGGGAACCTAAAGGGGGATGGATTGCACCAGGACTAGTGATGCATTACTTTACATTGGAGTGATGCAAGAGAATCCTAGTTGTTCTTGCATCCATCAGGAATTTGACAGTTTCCTTTTTCATACTTATTTAAACTTTTTGGGACAAATAAGCATAAAAAAAGTTCACCATCGTCAAAGGAGAAAAAGCATGAAACAAGCTAACCCTTCCTCTTGTACCAACTTAATTTCCACTTTTTTTGCCCTTGCAAATTTTATTTCTTACTTTTGCCACCCTTGCACACAGTTCCAAAGTTGACAAATGCACCAATTTATTAGTACCATGCAAGTAGAAAAAAAGTAAAACAAGCTAATCAGGTGGCAGATAAGCATGTCAATGAGAACCAATAGTACTAGTAAATGAATGCAAAGCGACATGAAAGTTACAGATGAAACAAATGATGTGGGTGAAAAAAAACAATGCAGGCGAAATGGCAGATGGCGATACAGATGAAACAGTGGTAAGCAATGAGTCCAAGGAGCAGGTTCTATAAAATAAAATAAAAAGAACAATTAGATATGCCAAAGACGAGTAAATTTAAATAAAAAAGTAGCAGAAGACATGATAATTGAAATTCGAAAATGTTCTCACAAAGAAAGGAGTGTGGGTTGGGGGCACTGGGCTCGTTCACATCAGCCTCACTATTCCCACTCTTTGTGCCCGTGGCCTTGAATGCTTGCATGGCGGTAAACATAGCTCGTACAAATGCCTGTCCTCTTTTGTGGATTGACTCTTGGTATGCTGTGGTGTTGCTGTTCCAATTAATGGCCGAGAACTGAAAGGTGGATGAGGTTACACGGCCTGTTGCTTTGTTAAGTACCTTCAGGAGTTTGACTTTCATTTTCCCATCTGCGTTGTTTGCCATGTCTTCGAGAACTTGTTCCCTACAATAAACTTGATGGCACACTCCAACTGAAGGTTGGTCAGTACGAGAAGTGAAAAGAAGTTGACACTTACTGCTGCTGATGCCATTGCAATGATACCTTTGCCATCCTTGCTGGCAGCCATTGCCTGGGTGTCCCATCCTGGCACTTCCACACATGTCACAATGCTGCTGAGGTGAGCTGTTGCAATGAGCTCAAGGAGGAACAATGAACGGTACAGGCCCTCAGGATTGACTGAATTTGGGTCCTCCTGCAGGAACTGGTATTCAGACTTGAGGAACTCGGCCACTGGGCGGATTTCAACATTGTCATCAAGATTGGAGAAAAAATCTAACATCATTGCAAGGGTAGATGAACCAAAGCTGTTCTGCCACTTGCTGAGACGTTGGATTGTCTGCTGTGGTCAATTTGCTGTCTACAACGATAGAATTTGTACCTACAACTGAAAAGACTGAACCAGAAGTTGTGACTCGATGCTTGATGTCAGGATACACAATGTTGAAAATAAGTTGCAACACAGAGGCAAGCTCTTCATCGGGGACACTCCAAACGTTCTTTTGGATGCTGCACCAAAGTGTTGCCATAGGGATGAATGATCGAGACCAGCAGTGATCACTAGGCACAGGAAGATCTTTGTTACTGTATTCAGAACACTTCTTGATGATGTCGATTATGTACCCATCTGCATCGCAAGCCCGTTCTGGTAAGTTGCCAGCTGGGAGGGAAGTAGAGTCGGTAGAAGACACAGAGGGAGTAGCAAGCGAGACAGCAGGCATTTCTTCGTTTTTGATCCGTTTGCACTGGGGCAGGTCAAGTGCTTTCACTTGAATGCTAACAGAAGTCTAGATACACAAAGAAATGTATATTAGATGCAAAGCCAAGTGCCATCACACTCACAGATGATGTAGTGCGGTGTCCTTGGGCCTTTGGTGCCACTGCTTTTGATGCTGGCTCATCAATATCCATGACACTAGCATCAGAAGAGTGTCCCAGCTTGCTGTCCGAGACAAGTGGGGCCTTGCGCTTGGTGATCCTAGTAGGAGCCATGCACAGGTTGGAAACAGGAGTGTCCAGCTCATCCTCACTTTCTTCAACTGGAGTAATCTGGTATTGATGTGTTAGTTACGGAGCTTGAGACTGATATGCACTCACCATGACAGTCTGTGTGCCTAAAGCCATGGCACATTTCATTGTCACCTATTTCTCAGCCCTATCATCCACCGTATCAGCGAAAAATTTCATTCAATTCAAATCCACAGGTAGGCCGCTTAAAGACACTGGAGTGTTGGGAGTTGTGGAATGGGAACGATTCTTGTAGCTACTGGTGAGCGCTGTCAGTGAAGTTTTTGCAGAGGAAGGTGAGAATGTGGGGTTGTTTGTGACAGCAGCAGCCACATCGGCTACCCAAGTCTTGACTTGACCTCCTTGTGCAAACTTCTTCGCTGTCCTTCAGTTCAGAGCAAGGTCAAGAAAAAACAATGTAGACTCAGTGAGGGAAAACATTACGCTGATAAGAGATCAAGCTTACCCCTTTGGTATAACCAGCACTAACATTCACATCAAATATTAGTAAGTACATGTTTATAACGCGTGTTCAGAGTCTCACCATATTCCCTCTTCAGCACATTTTTCTGAGTCTTACACTCCTTTATCACCTCCTTCATGGGCATCTGTGGCTGGCTGGGTTCATGTTCAGACAGACCTCCACTGTTCTATCCAAGAGATGGTAAGTTTTACCTCATCAATTCAGCACTGATAGATAGGCCTTAGCGGCTTTAGCATCCTTCAGACGCTTGTCATCCACAGCCTTCTCAGCTTTGGTATGTCATTTCTGCATTATTCCTGTGGTGAAAAGAATTTCAGCTGGATGCTTCTCTGAATTCCCGGCACGGGTTTGTTGAGGGGAAGTGGGAGTATCTGTGGAAGGTTACATGGGAGAGAAATGATGGACAACTGGTTGAAGGTCGAAGAAGTAGGTTAGAAAGGGCTGAAAAAAATGGTGCGAGACAGCACCGTCAAATTTGTAAGTGTGGGCGGCCCTTACCCTGGGATGACAAACATACTAACTGAACACTTACACTCCGCGCTCCTGCTCTCCTGTCATGTTAGCATTGAATTTGTAAGTGTAGGCCCTTACCCTGGGACCATCGGACATGCTAACCAAACATTTACACTTCTCCATGCTCCCGCTTTGCAGATCCTGAAGGACCATGGACACTGTCCTCCAATACCCATGCAGCTACCCCAGATGCAGGTGCTTTTTCAAGACACTTGGTGGTCACAAAAAACATATTCATTCAGCACACCCTATCCTCTCACCACCGCATGTGCGAAGCCCTCCAGCCTCACCACAAATATCTTCACATTCTTCGCATTCACCTAGCCTTCTGCCAACCCAGGTCCATGCAGAACAGCAACCTGACCAGGATGGCTGGGATGGTGAAGATTTCGGCCCACCACCATATTCTCCACCACCAGATCATCATGACCCTCAAGAGCCTGTCCCCCCCGATGAAAACACTTGATTCTTTGGCCCTGGTGACAAGTACTACCAGTGCTATCACCCTAAACTAACAGGTCAGAAGCTTCCTCTCAGTTGTATATTTGACCTCTAAACTCTCTACAGGTCAACCATGTGATGCAAATGGAGTGTTTCTGGCCCCAGGAACTCCCCCACTGGTCAATGCCAACAATCCCCATGATTGGCATCCATACGAAAGTCAGCTGCAGTTTGAGATGGCTGAATTTTTGTTTTCTTGGTGTCAGATGTCTGCACCGAAGATAGGCGCTCTTCTGGATCTTTGGGCCAGTTCTTTATATCTCCACCAAGCACAACTGCCCTTTTCTAATCACTGCCACCTGTACCAAACCATCAATGCTACCACTGCTGGTGATGTGAAGTGGCAGGGTTTTTCTGCTGGCTACACCGGTGAGATTCCAACCATAAATCCACCACTGTGGATGTTAAAAAAGTACAATGTTTGGTTCCGGGATCCTTGCCAAGTTGCTCATCAAATTATCGGCAATCCATCCTTCTCTAATGAGATTGATCTGCAGCCATTCGAGGAATATTTGACAGAGGATCAGACCAGACAATACAAAGATTTCATGTCTGGTGAATGGGCTTGGGAACAGGCAGTATGTTGTTTTTTTGTTGTGTCTCACATTGGTCTCACAGATTCAGGATATCATTTCTGAAGATGAGAGCACACATGGCAGCACATTCATACCTATCATACTCGGGAGCAACAAAACCACTGTATCAGTTGCCACAGGAAACAACGAATACTATCCCCTGTACATGTCAGTCGGAAACGTACATAACAACATAAGGTGAGCTCACCGAGACGTGCTTGTACTCATTGGGTTCCTTGCCATCCCTAAAAGTTAGTACTTCGTGCATATTCAATGTTTGATAATGCACCTCTTATTATCCATTCACTAGCTATGAAAGAGCATGCCTCAGATGCAGCATTCTGCAAGTTTCATCAGCAGCTATTCCATAGCTCACTTGCAGCAATTCTGAGCCCCCTCAAGCCTGCTATGACAACGCCTGAGGTGGTCAAGTTCAGTGACAGCCACTTTCGCCATGTGATATACGGTCTTGGTCCCTATATTGCAGACTATGAGGAGCAGGCGCTCCTTATGTGTATTGTACATGGATGGTGTCCAAGGTATGTCTGATTTTTTTTTGCTCACTCCACTGGCAACTAACATTTATGCCAGATGTCAGGTGCTATGCAGCAACTTAGGTGAAGATGCTCTTGACTGCAGTCAAGCATTTACTGAAGCACTGTTTGAAGAGAGCACACTTGACCTTATGTGGGACGAATATGGCATTGTTGGTGACCTTGTTGTAAGTCTGCATTATTTGTACCATCTCACATTGCCTGAATGCCTGTTAGCCATTTACTAATGATTTCCCTCACGCCGACATCTACTGCTTAATTGTGCTGGACATTCTACATCAGCTCATAAAAGGCTGTTTCAAGGACCACTTAGTCAATTGGGTCACTGCATATATTCAAAAAAAAACACTCAAAGAGAAAAGCGGACCAAATATTGGATGACATTGATCGCAGGTAAGTTCCATCTTTGATAGCTGTGGCTCTGATACTGACGTAACCTTAGAATTGCTGCTGTAGCTGCGTTTACCGGACTGCACCATTTCCCTCAAGGACGTGGTTTCAAGCAATGGACCAGTGACGACTCGAAAGCTCTGATGAAGGTATGTCGTCATGCTCGTGTTATTTCGATACTACATCTTATTATATCATTCAAAGGTGTTCATTGCTGCTATTGAAGGCTATGTGCCCACTGAAATCATATGCACATTCCGTGCTTTTCTCAAATTTTGTTATCTAGTCCACCAGCACATCATCTCGGAGAAGGCACTTGCAGACATTGAAAACACACTTGAGCGGTTCCATACCTGGCATGAAATCTTCAGGGCTGGTGACAACCCCGTGGTCATGACTTTCTCCCTTCCCCGTCAACATTCTGCAAAACATTATCCAGCACTCATCTGTCTCTTTGGTGTGCTGAATGGTTTGTGCTCATCTATCACCAAGTGCAAACATATCAAGGCTGTTAAAGAGCCTTGGTGGCGATCAAGCAAATATCAACCGCTCAGTCAAATGCTTCTAACAAACCAGCAGCTGGACAAGCTTGCCACTTCCCGTGTTGACTTCAGCAGCTGGGGGATGATGAATCAAACATGTCTTTCATCTGCAATTGGGGCATTCTGTGAGCCACGCTGTCTGATCGGCTTTCGAGAGTTGCTGACCTTTGTCACATAGCACAAATATTACTTGGCGACAACAGCAATGGCAACGATGCCACAAGCAACAATGCAGAGGCTAGTACTCACAATGGCACAGACCACACCCAACAGGGTGCCAGCGTGCAAGATGATGGCAACATGCCTGTTGCAGATGATAGCCCCACGGATTTGTCTGTGCATGTGCAGCTCTCGCGCACCCCTTGTAAGCTGCTCAGACATATGTTTTTGTTTGTTCTAATACAGCAGTACAGAGCAACAGCGCCCACACACCCTGTCCACACTCAGAGCAGAGCTCCATATCCCCAACTTAGTCAACTTGGTGCAGCAATTTCTCTTTGAACAACTCAACCCAAATGACCACCGTAACGCATCCAAAATTCTGCTCTCTGCATGCCCTCACTATGATGGCCGCATATATGTATTCAACTCGGCATGTGCAAGATTCTATGCACCCAGTGACCTCAGTGGGATTGGTGGGATGCAAATGCAGTTCATCCATTTGACACCTCTGTGGAGAAAGGAAGGTGCTTGAAAGGACTGTGTGTTTGTTACAACGAACCCAGATGCCACTGGGATGTGGGCTTTTGATATTGCTCGCATCCTATCTTTCTTTTCATTCAGGTATCAGTCCGAGTTATATGAGTGCGCCATCATTCAGTGGTTTGACAAGATTGGTGATGTGCCAGATGAGGACACTGGCATGTGGATGGTCTGTCCCAGTTCCCTACCCAACCACACACCCCACCTCATGATTATTCACATTGATACCATCCATTGTAGCACCCACCTGATCCCTATATATGGTACCAATCCCATCTCCCACAATATCAAGCCTTACCATTCCTATGATGCATTTCAAGCATTTTATGTCAACAAATATATAGACCATCATGCATTTGAAATAGCCAGTTAATACATTGTACTGGTATATACAGAAATTCTTGTCCATTAAATAGTGAGCACGTGTCACAGGCCAGTGATGGCACTGTATAGCATGTGGTGGGGAAACATGCCTCCTTTGAAGTGGGTATATATAGAAACTATTGGCCATTAAATAGCAAGTGTGTGTCGCAGGCCAGGTTGGTGATGACTCTGTATAGTCTGCGTGTGGGGGAAATGCACCTTCTGAGACAAAGATAGCGGCATTGAAGAAATTATTGGCCGTTAAATAGCAAGCGTGTGTCACAGACCAGGTCGGTGATGACTCTGTATAGTCTACATGTGGGGGAAACGCACCTTCTGAGACAAAGATGGCAGCAGTTATCTTAAAGAAATTATTGGCCATCAAATAGCAAGCATGTCACAGGCCAGGTCAGTGATGACTTTGTATAGTCTGTGTGTGGGGGAAACACGCTTTCTGAGATGAAGAGGGTGGCAGCTATCTTGGGCATGGGGGGGTGTGAGTGACACAGAGGAAGAGGAGGTGGGTGAAGCAGAGGAGGTGGGTGTCAGGTTGCCGCAAAACAGATGCTGCAGATGTGCTTACCCTTCAGATGTGAGTGGGAGGGATAAGACTGTGTGCCCAAGGGATGATGAACTTGGGAGTGAGTCAGGTTGCCATGAAACAGACACTGCCAATGTGCTTACCCTTCTGATGCGAATGATAAGACTGCACCCAAAAGTCATCAGATACAATCGGGGGGGACAGAAATCCAGGAAAGCGAAGAGGGGGGCAACGAGCTTGAGAATGGGTCAGGTTGCTGCGAGACAGACGCTGCAGATGTGCTTACCCTTCAGATGTAAGTGGGACGGATAAGACTGTGTGCCCAAAAGCCATCAGATATGATTGGGGGGGTAGAACTCCAGGCAAGTGATGAAGAGGGCGACAAACTTGGGAATGGGTCAGATTGTCACGAAATGGATGCTGCAGATGTGCTTACCCTTCAGATGCGAGTGGGAGGGATAGGGCTGTGCTGCACACTTTCTTGTCCATTAAATAGTGATGGTGAGTCACAGCCCAGGTTGAGCGCAATATTTCCTGCAGTGGAGAGCATACATATGGGAGAAAATATGAGATGGAAATGGCAGCAGCTCCAAGAAAGCGAAGTGGTGGGTTGTGTGAGGGTGTCTGGGGACTTCAAAAAATTTTGGTTGCAGTGGGATTATATCAGCAGGTCCCAAACAGTGCCAACACCGATGGCAATGTCCACTGCCACTGTGACCATGACCACGGCAACCATTAATGCACAACCAACACGATGGCCACGACCACAATGTCAACGAGTTGTTGTCATCAGTGACAGTGGCAGCAGTGATCAACTGACCATCACCACTGATGGCAACAATGACGACAATGCATGATGACACCACAGTGACACCAATAGTATGACAAGTTCCAATGTTGATGACAGTGTCAATGGCGGCGACCAGCCCACCACCACCACTACTGACAATGATGACAATAGAATACCAACTGTATTCGACTTAGTTGACTTAGTCTACTTATTTTACTTATTTTACTTAATGCAATGCTACTTGTTCGACTTATTTGACTTGAGTAACTTGTAGTTTTCCAGAGTCACGGAAAAGTACAAAAAGGGTAATAAAGGGTGATTAAGTAACCTGTCAAATTCCTGATGTCACAGGTGCCCTATAGTTGTCATAAGTGATGCATCAGGAGGACAGGGTATGGTGGTTTTGCATACCTGTCGACATCAGCAAACCAACCCTCCCCTGGACAGTACTGGACAGCTCTCCCAACAAGGTACCTAACTGGCTAGAACTGGACAGACTGTTCCAGTACTTGTCCCAGGCTGTTCCAGCTGTCCCAGAAGTCCTTGTACAAGCCAACAGTGCCAATATCCTTATTGCCTGTACTTAGTTTTTGTCCATCTTAATTCACTCAGTGTTCAGGTTAATCAATTTATATTAATTGTGTACAGTACAGAGAATAAATATTATATACTATATACTAATGGTGGTTGTCAAGGTGGTGGCTGGGTCATCGTCAATGACAGTGGTAGGGTGGCCATCAACGCAGGCAGGGGGTGGTGTTGTCAATGCTAGTGGTGGGGTGGTGGTCACGTCATCGTCGAGGTGGTTGTGGTTGTCGTCATGTCAACGGTGGTGGTGGTGGCTGTCAGGTGGTGGTGGTAGTTGTTGTTGTTGTTGACGGTGGTGGGATGGTGGGTCGTCATCGTCTTTGTTGAGGGTAGTGGGGTGGTGGTGGCCCTGTCATCATTGACAGTGGTGGTGGGTCATCGTCATCGATGGTAGTGGGTGGTGGTGGCCCTGTCGTCGTCATCATCTTCGTCAACAGTAGTGGGTGGTGGGGTGGTGGTGGTGGCCCCATTGTCATCATTGTCTTCATTGATGGTACTGGGGTGGTGGTGGTCACTTCGTCATCATCGTCGACGGTGGTGGCTGTCAGGTAATGGTCAACGTGTGGTGTGGTGGTGGTGGAAGATGAAGAGAATAAGAGACTTAGAGAAATTTTTCAATTGTGTGTGTGTGCATGTGTTTGTGTAATGATTATATCAGCATATTGAACTACCAATATTTTCTAATAGTATTTACAACTTCACTATGCACCTCGCCCACAGCCACCACCAATGACATTGACACGACCACCACCATCAACGATGACGACGACCCCAACGACAGATGATGGCGACGACACTGGCCACCACCAGCATCGTTGACACGACCACCACCACCCACATTGTCGACCAGACGACAATGACGATGGCGATAGCCAGCACCAATGCAATGATGACAGCTACCAGCGACGGTACCCAACAACATGGCCACCATACCACCACCAGCATCATCGTCATGACCTGACAACGACAATGACCACCACCTGTGTCAATGACATGTCCACCAGTGACGACAACTCCACCTGTGTTGACGATGCATCCACCAGTGACGACAATGACAACTCCACCACCTGCGTCGACAACACAGCAATCATCACCAGGAACAATGGCAACACCCAGCCCCCAACGATGGTCACCCACGCAACAACAATCCCCATCCCCATCCCCATCCCCAGTGTCATCACCCCCCACTGTATGAACATATATTATTTACTTTGTATTTGTAGTACTAGTTCTATTTTAATAAACTTATTTTTTTTTTACTCTACTACTGGATACAATGGAGTGACTGTCAGGCTGGACCAGACTGGTGCAGAGTCGGACAGAGTTGGACAGACTGGGTGCTGGGCTAAGTGCTGTCAAGTGCTGTCAGCTCGGCTATCCATTAGGGTTGGTTTGCTGATGGAGCCCTCTTCTGTTGCCACTGCCACTCATTTCACCCCAAATGTTCAGAGGAGCTGGTAGACATAGACAATATTGATGTTCTAACATCTGATTCCTCATCAGTCCATGTATACAGTCCATGCTGTACATCATTAGCTTACCAGCCATTTGATCAGATTCAAAAGCAACATCCGAAAGCAAATGAGACGCCAGTGAGTACACTGATATTGGTATTACATAAGGGGTGGTCAGCCACATACAACATACAGCGTAATGGATTGTATATGTTTTTTTTTATGATGAACAGTTTGCAGATTCCAGACTCGTCACCGTCGAGAGTCTCAAGGCCTGTCTTGGTCTCAGCTCAGTCCCTGTCCCAGTCTCAGTCTCATGTGCAGTCACAGTCCCAGTCTCATTGCCAGCAGCAAGCCTCCCACACACACCAGTCCCAGGCCAACAATGCTGCCCCTGCAAACAGCCCAGCATACCACAATGTCTACTCACACCCCGCTACCGTAACCTATGCAACCGCCCACCCATGCTGCATGATCCACAAACTTGGCCCTCACCTGCTGCTGCAAATGCTCAGCGAGGGGGAGTTTGGAAAGGTCAAGCTGGGTCTGCACTGTCAGTGGGGAGAGGAGGTGGCCATCAAGATTATCCACAGGGGAAGCATCAATCCGTTGCCCAGGATGTCCAAGGTTGAGCAGGAGATTGAGGTCCTGAGGGTGCATCATCCCTTTCTTTTCCATCTGTGCCAGTTACCCTGACACTGATGATGATGGCGGCTGCACACAGACCCTTAAGCTCCCCAACATCATCCACCTGTATGATGTCATCGAAACGGACAAGTACATCGGTATCATCCTCAAATACACCTCAGGTGGAGAGCTATTTGACCACATCCTAGCACACCGCCACCTCAAAGAAAAGGATGCTGCCAAGTTGTTTTCCCAGCTTGTCTCGGGTGTATGATACATCCACCAAAGGAAAATTGTCCATCGCAACCTCAAACTTGAAAACCTCCTTCTCAACCGCCATCGAAACGTCATCATCACTGATTCGAACATTGTGCATGATGATCTCATGCAGACCAGCTGTGGATCGCCATGCTATGCTGCTCCTGAGCTCATTATTTCAGAAGGGCTCTATGTCGGCTCTGCAGTTGACATATGTTCCTGCGGCGTCATTCTGTATGCTATGTTGGTGGGGTATCTCCCCTTCGATGACGACCCTGCCAATCTGAACGGAGACAACATCAATCTGCTGTATAAATATACTGTCAACACGCCTCTATCCTTCCCTGACTACATTTCCCCCAAAGCCCAAGATCATCTGTCAATGATGCTCATCCCTGGCCCCACATGCCATGTGGACCAGTGGTCTATCATGCCCAGTGAAAACTGGCTATTACCTGGTGTGATGTGGTATGATGAGATATGAAATCAATGTGAAAAATATGACAAGATCTCTCCTGAATATTACACCTTCCTTTTTTGGTTGCACCATGTGCTGCGATATGTAGATCAATAGCATCGTTTACACTATGCAGCATATGCAGCGGACACACACAGTGACTACGCACGACACACTACAGTGGTACACACTCCACATTGCTGTCATATCCATACTTTTCCCAGTCGCAACTCCAGTCTAACCTTGGCCCGCCTGACCTCTCCTTAGGCATAGACGCAACTCCGGATCTAGTCCGGCCATCTCCAGCCCCATAGCTGCAGTCCAGCTCAACTCCGGTCCCTACGTCCATCTCCACCCTCAGGACTAACCCCTGTCTTCCTACAGACAGATCCGCAGTCTAACTCTTCCGTGTCGGACCTGTACCTACCATTAGTCGCTACTCCGGTTTCAGTCCGGCCACTCCCTTAGCCTTGTCTGCAACGTAGCCCAACTCCAGCTGGTATATCCAACTCCGGCTCAGTTCTGCTCCTGCTCTTGCTCCACTTCCTCTGTCAGGTCCACCAATGGCCTAGGACATTTCTATGTCCAACTCCGGACCTTCCTCCGGCTACTCCGCCCTTCCTCCACCTGCACACTCCCTCTGCTCGTGCACTCCCTCCGCTCTTGCACTTCCTCCGGTCCCACTTCCTCCGGTTCCACTTCCTCCGGTCCTGGACATCGCTCCGGACTTAACATTAGTTAAGTCCACCTCTGACCCTTACCTGTCCTGTTCCGACCTAGTTCCCTTGTCCCTGCTTTTCCTCCGTCGTCCCTGTAATCCTAGTTCCCCGTTTCTGCTTCCGCTCCGGTTTGTTTTCCTGCCCCTGCTTTATTTTCCTGTACCTGGATTATTTTCCTGTCCACTTCCGCTCTGTCCCTTGTCTCGACATTAGGGTGTTTACTTGTCACCATATATACTCACCTCTAGTTTCATTACTATATAAACTACCAAACTCCGGCCTAGTAGTCCTTAGATCAAATCTCGACTAAGATACTCCTCCCTCTGTACTACCCACTATGCTCTCCTAATCCATCTGTTCACCTGAACTCCTGAACTCCGGCCAACTCCGGTCTCTGTCCTATCTCGTCCCCTTGGTCCTATGTCCGCTCCTAACAAGTCTCCTACTCGCACAAGGGCAAAAGCCACCTCTGTCCCAGACTCGACGCTAGGCCTCTAGGGACTTATCCCACCTCTGGGATGTCCTTCGCTCCGGACAAACTGCAATCAACTCCGGACTACTTTCCCGCGGTCCGGACTTACTCCACAAAAACCCGGACTTACTCCCAGTGCTTCTCTAGTGCCCGGACTTGACTCTCCGCACTAACTAGCACCTACTAGTGTCTGGACTTACCTCCTCATTAGTCCCCTGCATCCCTGGACCTTCTAGTAAGATCATTGAGGAGAACTGGTCTTGACAATTGCCCTCTTCCCTGTCCCTTTCCACATCCACCAGCTCTTCACCCATGGCTTTGAGTGCAGCCCGACAGTCAACGGAATACATATGTCTCTGTTGCAAGCACAACTTCAGATGCCCCCATCTGGTCTCGAAAGCAACCTGGTACCGCCATATTGAAGAAGCCGATACTGAAGAAGAGAAACAACATTTATGAGCTTCCAGAGCAGACTGCCCATCTGTCAACACCACAGGTTGCTGTGCAGCCACCATCCAAGCCATGGTCAAAAGGTGGCTTGAAACAGTCGAGGATGCTTGTCACCGTGTAGGGCGTCGCAAATGGGCTCTCACCCAGAACAATGTGAGTCTTTTCCACTCCATTTACTGTGGCACTAAGCTTGAGATCATCATATCAGAACTGCCACGAGTACTCTCTCTTGAGTCTTCAGCGCCTTTAAAGGACTATTTTGAGGTACATTGCCCCATCACTAGGAACAGTATTCTAGGGTGCATATATGCACAACTCATGACTCAGCTTCTTGCAAGATAGGTGCAGTGGCTGCAGTACTCCTTGCAAACAGCACTTGTATGCTGCCAATGCCGCTGCAAGATGACCCACAGCATGCACAACACCGACACCAACAACTCATGGTGTGACCACCACCACACAGCGTACGCAGGCATGCACACGCGATGACGACGACAAGTGCATGCGTGAGGCGCACGATGACGAGTTCCGTGGCCACTGCTACAGCATGCACACATGCACATGTGGCGATGATGACAAGTGCTGTAGCCCACCACCACAGCATGCATGCACGACAACGACAACAATGACAAGTTCCATGGCCACCACTGCAGCATGCATGCACATGTGACAATGATGACAAGTGCCGTGACCACCACCACAGCACGCATGCGCACACTATGACAACAACAACAAGTTCCGTGGCCACCACCACATCTCGTGTGCTTCTCTGAAGCATTTTTATTACCCATATTATACATCCATGTATGCATACCCTGCATCCCGCTAGATATGCCTAAATATTAGGAATGGACATGGACATCGAAGATGTGGGCATGAGTAGTGCTGAGGGATCCTCCTTTCTGGATGGATGACCTCGCAAAGGGGCAGCATGCGACAGGGATTCGTCGAAGGATGAGGACTACTTTTCTGGAAATGGGATGAAGAAGGGCAAGCTAGTTGAAAATCAATTTGCAGCGTTCTTGAACGCACTTGCTACGACAGTGTTGGAGCACTTTGGACATGGTGAAAAGCAGACACAAGCTCTCTGTTGGTGGTACAGTGACTTCTCGGTGAAAAAATTGGACTCATTAGATGATGAGCCCTGTTGGAGCCACAAACCTGACCTTATCCTCCTCAAAGCTCAGGATGGTGGCCCCATCACTTGGAAAAGCCTCAAGGCCCTGGGCAAATTCACCTATAGTACACTCGCTGCAAATACAACTCTCATCAAGACACTTAATACAAAGGCATACTTGCTTTTATCCTCTCAGCCATGGTGTCGCTATGTACTTGCCATTTCCTTTGCCAATTTCCACATGTGAGTTCACTTCTATGACCACTCAGGAGCGCAAGTCTCGTCCCCCCTTAGTTTTCATCACAACCTCCAGCATGTAATGGAGGTAATCCATGCATTCGCCCATGCCAATAGAGATCTTCTGGGATACAATCCAACAATCAACATATGTCACATCCCCTCCATTCCCAAACAAGTCAATCATCATAACTTTATCGGCACAGTTATCTTTGGGCCAAACAAAATCTACAATATTATCGAGCTGCTGTCATTGAGCAGCGGCTTCATTGGATGTGGTACCATATGCTACCATGTTCATCCAGTTGACACAGGTCTTGGTGAAGTGAATGAAGGGCAACTAGATGGCAATGACTATGTGTTGAAGGATAACTGGGTTGATGAAGCACTGGCTGACCATGAAGCATCCATTCTTTCTCACATTGCTGACATCAAAGGTGTACCACTACTCCTGAAATCGTGGACTGTGCAATATAATGGCGAAGATGATTTGACCTTGTGCTACAGACCAGCTGCTTGGAAACCATCTGCGAGATTTGTAAATTGTGTCCACTGGCGTCAACTTTTACATCCCGTGGGTAGTCCCCTTTCAACCTTTCGGTCTCAAAAGGAGCTCTTACTTGGATTGATCAGTGGGCTCGAGAGTGAGTGTCTTAGAGTACTCTTGCACCTCTTACTAACATCCACCAGTTCACCAATGTCTCATTGACCTCAAAAGTGTCCTGCATGGTGACATCAGCCCCAACAACCTTATCTTTGAGTGGGCCCGAAAAGGCACCTTGTGTCAATTATATCTAATCGATTTTGACTATGCAATGCACCTGAAACCAGGTGAGGTCAAGTACCTGAAGGGGACCATATGTTTATTTATCACTTATTTAATGCAAGTACTGATAAACTGTCAGGGCACATTGCCCTTCATGTCATTACAGATACTACATCAGATTTCTGACTGCGATGGGTCCACGATCAATCATGTAGCTGCAGATGACTTAGAATCTTTTTTTTACATGTTTATGTGGCTCTGCATACTCCACAATGGCCCAGATGGATTGAATCGTACGTGGCCAGAAGATGACAATTTCATTATCCACGTGTGGGGGGAGGGTGCCATGCATCCAGGTGGCCTAATCATTGCTTGGAACATGAAGAGTCATTTCATTTACTCACCCAACTCTATCATCGACAAGCAGTTCACTCCATATTTCAACAATTTGAAACCCCTCACCAATGAATGGAAAGAGCTCATCAAGGGGGAAGACCAACACAGACAATCCGGGCCCTCCACCCCCAACATGCATCGGAATGTTATCGAATTACTTCATAAATATGCTGACAATCTCCCCAATTTCGACCCCCCTTCTTTGCCTTACCAGTATCAGCAATCCTCAACACAACTGCCATCAACTGTCTCCTTGGCTGTCCCTGCCACGTTGAAGCAGCCTTCTCCCTTCTCTTCAAAGCAGTTGTCAAAGCGGCGACAATGCTTTAGTTTGGGCTCTGTTGGAACAGCATGGGAGCCCAACCACACATAGTTTGTCATGCCATTCAAATTCCACACCTACTCCATGACTATGATCTCCAAAATCGTCGAATCAACTACACACTTGTTGAGTTTTGTGGATGGGCATGAGGCAACACGACTTAGCCAAACAGGGACATAGTATTTGAATTTTGAACCCTACGTGTACTTTGCTTAGGAGATTAGTACTACATAAATACTAGTTGTCAGAAATTTCTTGCTTCAGTATACACTTTGTGTTGTGTGCTTCCACCTACTTTCCATTGCTGTGCCTTCTACTACATGGTGCCAAAGAACCTGAAGATGCACAAACGGCACCTTTCTGATGAGCAAATTGTGCCAGCTCCACCTTTGAAGAAAGTAAAAAGTCTTGCAAATACTGCTCACTGAAGCCACCGTGTTGGTAAGGGCACTGGAGGTGCTGCAGAGCAACTTTGAAAGGTTGGCGATGCCATTGCAGTCCAATCTCAGAAGATGCAAGATAGACTCAAGGATGCCGGGGAGGTGCCTAACCCAATGGCACCCAAGTCCCCAACTAAAAGGGTAAAAAAGGTACATAAGCTAAGTTGCGGTGGGCTCATGTTGACACTACCCTTCATCCAATTTTTCAGATACAGAAGACCATGACCGTTGTCACGCACCAAACGTGTTTGGTAGTGTGGACATGGAGAAAGTTAGCCGATGAACTAATGCAAAGAACGCACCCAAGATCTGTTGAAAGATTGTCCCGACTTGAGGGATACAGACAGCCCTCGCTATCCATATCATGCAAAGTCAAGACTATCCTTATGCGAAGAATGAATACAAGCTCGTTGTAGCCATCTATCGCACAAGAATGACTATCCTGGAGCAAGAGATGACTGCCGACGTCTAGCAGTTATCCCTTGCACGAGAACTGGCAAGAAGCAGAAGAATCCAATGAATAATGATCTTTTTTGGTATGAGAAAGGAGTGCAGCCTTCTGTAGTCCAACTCCCATACCAGAACAACCAAAGAAGCAGAAGAAACAATTGAGAAATGAAGGAGAAAGAGAAGAATCATTTTTAGCGCCCAAATGTCAAATTTAGGCGCCCAGTGCCGGCATTCCGATATTTTGAATAGCTCCATCATTTTTGAAGCTACCAAGCACGTGACTATACCATCATAAAGCCTAGACCGTGGTCTATCTGCCTGTCAAGTTCCGACGTAAATCTGTTTATTTCCCACGGAGATATTCCACCCACAATCCAGACACCCGCTTCATCAGTCACTATGGAGTCCGCATTTTCTCTGGAACGTTTCTCCGCTATTGCAGCAGACCTTGACTATGTCCTACTCTTGG
>Ga0307518_10001499_pt1 | contig 17313 bp, 25 predicted proteins | sample 25_EM_MG_FD_203889 | JGI IMG/M metagenome (GOLD analysis project Ga0307518, IMG submission 203889) | Populus trichocarpa ectomycorrhiza microbial communities from riparian zone in the Pacific Northwest, United States - 25_EM | ecosystem: Host-associated > Plants > Roots > Unclassified | place...
AATGTGAAAACAATACTTAAAATTTAATTTCACATATAATCTGGTACACAATTTGAAGTTTTGTCACACATTTCTTCCCAGATTATACTTCAAGTTTAAACTTCAAGTTTTCCACTACGTTTAGCACCGGCCTAAATATTGATCCATCCGTTGTGATACATACCCTGGTTTGTTTGCCAAAGTACTTCTGATGACTTATGCCGTATCGGTTTCCGCGATATCATTCACTGGAATTGGCACACATTTGATGATAGCACCGAGTCACCGACACAGGAAAGGTGAGTACTACTACAGAAGCTATTTTTAGCCTCTAAAAATCAGAAGGTCTCTCCAGAACGGATCCATGCCATTGACTGGCTTTCTTTCTGATGGAGTTTCAGTATGCGATTTGGGGCTACAAGAACCCTGCCATGTGCCGTGTCCTGTTTCAAGATCATAGCATACCGTGGGCTTGGGCACCTTAGGCACCAGTTTCAAGAGGTTCCCACGGTCTCCTGATGGGGTTTTTTTGCAGGGCGAAACCTATCTACACATGGGAAATTTCAATGTTTTGACCAAGGTAGAATATAAATCAGAAGACAATGGGTGACTTTCCATGGGCTTCTATTCTGAGGTATAGATTATTTGTCTCTCAAGATGGAAGGTTGCCAGTGTGCCGGTTCCCAAACTGAACAAGTCTTGGCCTCACCCCCCTCAAATAAACTTTGTGCCAAAACAAGTAAGCACTGTCTGAGTCAGGATCAGCGCGATAGATGGTCCAACCAAGTTTCTCAATGCAACCGCTGAACATCATCTCTAGCAACTTTTATGGCCACCAGGTACAGTCATCAACTGCCACTTGAGACACGAAAATCAAGAATGCTCTTGTCACAACACAACACAAATTTAAGTAGATCAGAGTAGACAAGCAGGCTAATAAAGTACTTCTGAATACCTGAACAAATTTTCTATGGGATCAAAGGTGCAGGCTTGCAACTGTGAAGCTCGGAAATTTTGTGGCTTTATCTTTATCATTACTGGCACTTGAGACACCCAAATGCAGTATCTTTTGTATCTCCGCTAATGACAATGGTCCGATGCCCACACTCCGACCCTAAGTCCGCATGTCAGCCTTACCATAACAGGGATATCATGTTGCTGATATTGCAGTCATGATGAAACACCCTCCTCCAGCATTCATGTGGCAAGTCAATGCAAAGTCCATAGTCTGAAAGGTGTTGGATAGGGCTTCATCAGACCTATTTCTACATCCCACAGAGAAAGGAAAGTTAGACATACTTGTTGCAATGGATTGATACACAAAATAGCTCAATTTGATGTACTATTTGGACTGTAGTTACTTTATCTAGAGGTTACAATGCTCAGTATTTGCTGTGGACCTCGAGTGGACCATTTCCAAGTCACTTATGATGTGTGGAAATCAGTTGTGTTGAAGAAACATGCGAAAAACACTGCTGTCTCAAGTGGTGGTGGTGTCTCAAGTGGCAGTGGATGACTGTATCGTTCAGCTTGTTGGCTTGGCAAGCACTCAGCTGATGGAGACTTGTGCGGAGCACCTGCTGCATCTAATGTGACATGAGGGTTGAGCTGAGGCTGTAGCCTATCTGTATCTTGATGGGGAGTAGGGATGCAAAAGCAGCCTGAAGAGTGAAGTCAAAAGTATTGGTGCTGATGCCCATTGTGGTCATGAATGCATGGTCATCTCGTGTGGCAAATAACTTCTGCCAAGGTGCATTTGTTTGGGGATTTGATAAGAGCTGAGGGCGGCAGAGGTACAGACAGTAGGTTGCGAGAATCTGTGGCATTCAGCAGACAACTCTGCACCTGCAATGACAGCACCAGCAAGAGCCAGAAGCACCTGCTGTGATTGATCTTCCTCTCTCCTTTCATCATCTTCAGCTTGCTGTAACCATTCAATCTGTTGGATGAGTTCTTCATCCTCCATGATCCTGGAATCAGATGTAATAGATTATACTTTCACCTTGTGCTACGGTTTATTTGCATCTGAATACTTTACCCTACTACCATTTTGAGTGCGAGTTTCAATGTCTGATTTATTATAATTTTGGATTAGAAGCTCACGGAAAGTCACCCAATTGCAAGATATTATATTTTAATAAAGTATTATCTGTTTTGTACAAGTTTTTATTTTGAGGTGTGTCAGAAACTATTGGCAATATGTTATATTGTACAATTACATTCAGAATTAACTTCTACCCATGTCAGAATATTGAATTTTTCACTGTAGCTAGTTTTGGGTTACCTGCTTACTTACAAAGTAGCCCAGATGGGTAGGTGATAGAATGGCTAGGACCTACTGTGGGAATTTCAATATTTTGACAGGAGTAGAATTTAATTCAGAATGTAATTGTAAAACATAATATAATGCAAATAGCTTCTGACACACCTCAAGATAAAAACATATACAAAACAGACAATGCTTTATCAGAATATAATATTTTACAATTGTCTTCTGAATTATATTTTACTGTGGTCAAAATATTGAAATTTCCCATGTGCTAACAGATACCCTCCCTTGGTGCTACTCCCTCACAAATCACAATTTAGCTAGCACAACTTCTGACTGCCTCCAGGCCCTCTTCGAAATACCTCCCAACCCTCTTTGACAAGCCTCTCAGAGGGTTTGCATACCCAATATCAGTCACTTGGCCTTATCATTGCCAATCATGCCCTGTACAGTCTGTACAGCTGATTACAGAAAATTACAGCAAGGTACCCAGTAATACAGAGCTGTACAGAAAATGGACAAAACAACTGGCCTATAAACCTTACCTAAAAATTTCACTGAACCTTCTGTGTATCAAAAATAAGCTTTTTACATACTGGGTTTGACTGTAGAAACTGAATTGCTTATGTGATATGTCAAAACTTGGCATGGCAAAAGTGCTGTTTTGCTGATGCTCTGCACTCCACTTCAGGGCCTCTCAGGGGTAGCAGGATCATCCTAGTCTCGTGGACAATGTCACCCACCCTATGCATCCCACTGCAGAGGCTCTCGTGAAGTTCTGCTTACCACGTCGCTTGCCCTCACTCTGCAACAGAGGCTCTTAGTAGGAACAGTACTTAGACTTGGGCCAGTTGCTCAAGGTCTGTCGGCACACTTCTCTGGGGCCTATCCACTGCAGTGTAGACACCTCAATACTGGCCTGTATTCTGTACATAGAAATGACATAGTAGCTATATGTTTTTAAGTAAGAACTCGAGACAGGTTGAGACACATGATTAAGGAATTGTCAGACACATAAATACTGACACGATGAAGCAGGAACTACTGTTGCAACAATCATATTTCACTTGGCTGCAGCATCATGGATAAGGGGTTCTGATTGTTGGGCAATGTCATCTGGGTGGGTGCCAGAGAGATCTGCAGATTGATTGGCACCTCCTTCAATGCTGGAGGCAGCCACAGGTCCAGGAGGCATTGCATGGAGGTACTGAGCCTCACGGTAGACTCCCAGAATTGGCTCGTGGCTGCTGCTAGGTTTGGCATATCCAACAAGGTGTTGGCTGTGGAGAGGAAGCTGGGGATTGGTGTAGTGTCCATGTGCCATTGTTCCAGGTTGTCAATGCATTGTTGGATTATCGTTGGCATACATGTTCATGTACAGACATGACATGAATGGAGGCAGAAGGAGATATTGTGGGTGATAGCGGCTATACTGGCCATCTGGGGCTCTGCCTGAAGGGTCATACCATCCAGTATTGATTTGTTGAAGTCGCACATGCACCTGGCATAAACCGTCGATGAAGTGTGCACAAGACTGTGACCCATATTAGTGTAGACTTAGTAATAGTCCTCTTTAGAGTAGATGTTACATGTCACACGTCACACTATTTGTTGTATATAAACAGCAGACATTGCTTATATAATACAACAGCTCTTGACCAGCTACCGCTATCATCTCAGGTTGTGCACTCCACCCAACAGGTGAGTTGGAGTAGCAGTTCCTCTACATATATAGGTATTGCTTCAACAGGTTATGAGCCCTGTGAGTGCACTGTGTGCAGCAATGCACCAGACAGCGCTCCAGCTCCCTGTAGCATTGCTTTAACTAGCTTGACACTGTGGAGGACAGTGAGCTCCTAGTGAGCCCCTGCACAGCCACAAGGCAAAGTCTGTTGATGACTTGCACCAGACAGTGAGCTCCCAGTTGAGCACCTGCACTGCCACAGGCGAAGTTCATTGATGACTTGCACCAACCATGGTGAAGATCGTCAATGACTTATGCTGGCATGACCTAGTCATGAGCTAGCTGTTGACAGAAGTGCTTTCACTAGCACTCATGTGTTTCTTCTTTTCTTGCTTGTCCGTTGTTGCATTCATTTGCTGACTCCATTGACTCCCAACAGAATTCACCATGTCCAGTGCTCTCGACAAGATGGTCCCCATGTTCACTGGCTCCAACTGGCAGCAGTGGCACACCTCTATGCAGGCCTACCTTTGGGCACAGGGCCAGTGTTTGTTTATTTGACTACCCAACCTGCCAATGGTCACAATGACCGAAACAACTGGGATGATAACACTGAGAGAGTGCTCGGTAATATTACCTTGCGCCTTGCCCCCTCCATCCAAGTCACTGTTGCCAACCTTACTACTGTCAAGGAGGTTTGGGACTACCTCAAAAAGAGTTTTGGCGCCCCTAGTATCGGTTCCGCCTATGCTGAGCTGAGCAAGCTGATTTTGACTACCATTCCTGCTGGCTCCCATCCTGCTCCGGCGATTACCAAGATGCTGAGCCACTTCATGTACCTCAAAGATGCTGGTTTCGATTTCCCTGCCCCTGTGCAGACCATGATTATCCTCTGCAAGCTCCCTCCTACTATGGAGGTCGTAGCACAGATACTCAGCCAGACGTCCCCAGATGAGATCAAGAATTTGAAGCTGGAAGGTATTGTGAAAGCCACCATGCTCTCTTTTGAGCAGAAAGGCGCTACTCGTGGCGGTGGTAAGGGCCCACAGGCCAATAAGCTTAGCGCTGTGAAGTGCAAGCTGGCTGACCCCAAATTTGCCCAGCAGCAGCAGCAAGGCGGGTCCAACAGCGGTGCGAGCAGAAATGCTCCTGCCCAAGGACAGGGAGGCCGCACTTGCTGTGGCAGAAAGAAAGCTTGCGCTCGTCATGAAAATGCACAACAAGCTGCCTTTGCCACCTATGTCCACTACGATGGACCTGAGCCTACTGTCGACCCTTGCACCCTGGCTCACACCCCTGGTGCTACCAACTTCGGCCCCCCGCATTTGAAAATACCATCAAGGCCTTTGATTTGGCACACCATCTGGGGGTAGAGCCCTCCTGCCAGACCATCCACACCCTCAACCAAGTCGTGTCAATGGCTAGTGCAAACCTGAACCAGCCCGAGGCCGGTCCCTCCTCACTGAAGCGCCCTCGTCTTGAGGAGCACATCACCATGTATGAGGAGGATGCCATCTCCCTTGGGGATGATGAACCTATTGCCCACAAACTGTTCGCTGACGATGAGTTCGATGAGATCGATGCGATGGTCCTCGACTGTTACAACATGATGTCAATGGCAATGGATGCAGAGGCCAGCCTTTTCAGGCAAGTACCTTCTGCACGCATGCTGATTGACACTGACATGCTGCCTTTACATGTGCATTATACATCTGTACTGTATATAGCGAGTAGTCAATATAATATGTCATGTCGTATCTCGAGAAGAGCATATATTTGTTTGTGTTTGAATAATGCACCTGTGCTGGCTGTAAGGGAAAAATGGTTGACAATAGTGAACTTTCTGGAGCCTTCTGGCTACTAGACTCAGGTGCATCCCGCCATTTTACTGGTGACATAGGCGATTTCGCCTCCTATAATGAGTTAAAAAGAGTGCACTACGCCAAAATGGCTAATGGTGTAGCACTGATTGCTGGCATTGGCATGGTTTTACTCCAGTGCCTAGACCAAAACTCAGGGGATGAGAAAGTAGTAACCCTCACCCAGTGCTCCATATGCCAGGCACTACTGCACACCTTATTTCTATGGGTGAAATGCTCCAGTGCAACTATAGAGTCACTGGCGATAAGAGAGGCATTAGCCTCATTGGCAAAGCTGATCACCTATGGTTTGGGCCAGACCCAGAAGATGATCACAACATCATTTTTGGGATTAGATCTATCCCAATAATTAGATCTAACTATATCGCCTCCGTGAGCAAAGTCAATTATGACATTATGCACCAGAGATTCAGGCACCCCTCTAAGGAAGTCCTCTGACACACACAAAAGCATATGCAGCACTTCCCGGATATTCACTTTCCAACTGAGGACTGTGTTTGCCCTGAATGTGCTCTTGGCAAGATGCCCAATTGAGCTTTCCCAGAGAATGAAAGACATGCTTCTGTCATATCCATACTTTTCCCAGTCACAACTCTGGTCTAACCTTGGTCTGCCTGACCTCTCCTTAGGCATAGATGCAACTCCAGATCTAGTCTGGCCATCTCCAGCCCCATAGCTGCACTCCAGCTCAACTCTGGTCCCTATGTACATCTCCACCCTCAGGACTAACCCCTGTCTTCCTGCAGACAGATCCGCAGTCTAACTCCTCTGTGTTGGACCTGTACCTACCATTAGTTGCTACTCCGGTTTCAGTCCGGCCACTCCCTTTGTCTGGTCTGCGACATAGCCCAACTCCGGCTGGTATATCCAACTCTGGCTCAGTTCTGCTCCTGCTCCTGCTCCACTTCCTCTGTTAGGTCCACCAAAGGCTTAGGACATTTCCATGTCCAACTCTGGACCTTCCTCTGGCTACTCCGCCCTTCCTCCACCTGCACACTCCCTCTACTCGTGCACTCTCTCCACTCTTGCACTTCCTCCACTCATGCACTTCCTCCGGTTCCACTTCCTCCGGTCCTGGACATCACTCCAGACTTAACATTAGTTAAGTCCACCTCTGACCCTTACCTGTCCTGTTCCGGCCTAGTTCCCTTGTCCCTGCTTTTCCTCTGTCATCCCTGTAATCCTAGTTCTCCGTGTCTGCTTCCGCTCCAGTTTATTTTCCTGTACCTAGTTTATTTTCCTGTCTGCTTCTGCTCTATCCCTTGTCCCAACTAAGGTGTTTACTTGTCACCATATATACTCACCTCTAGTCTCTTTACTATATAAACTACCAAACTCTGGCCTAGTAGATCCTTAGATCAAATCTCGACTAAGATACTCCTCCATCTGTACTACCCACTATGCTCTCCTAATCCATCTGTTCACCTGAACTCCTGAACTCTGGCCAACTCCAGTCTCCATCCTATCTCGTCCCCTTGGTCCTATGTCTGATCCTAGCAAGTCTTCTACTCACACAAGGGCAAAAGCCACCTCTATCCCAGACTCGATGCTAGACCTCTTAGGACTTATCCCACCTCTGGGATGTCCTTCATCTGGACAAGCTGCGCTACTCCAGTCCACTTTCCTGTGGTCTGGACTTACTCCACAAAAACCCAGACTTACTCCCAGTGCTCCTCTAGTGCCCGGACTTCATTCATATGACCTGGACTTGACTCTCCGCACTAACTAGCACCTACTAGTGTCTGGACTTACCTCCTCATTAGTCCCCTGCACCCCTGGACCTTCTAGTAAGATCGTCGAGGAGAACCGATCCTGACAGCTTCCAAGCCCTTTGAGCTGGTGCACTCTGATCTCAAATCCTTCCCGGTCACATTGTACTGGAAGTTTAAATATGTTATTACCTTCTATGACGATTTCACCTCTCACACCTGGACTATGCCTCTTCGCTCCAAAGCTGCAGCAATTACGGCTGCCAAAGATTTCCTTGAAATGGTGCACGTCCAACATAATGTGTATGTCATTGGCTGGATGTCCAATGCTGGCGGAGAGTACAAGTCCGATCTGTTTGATCAAGCACTCCTTGAGAAAGGAATCAAAATATACCAAAGTGCTCCATGAACTCCCATGCAGAATGGCCACACTGAGCATTTAGAGCGCACTCTCATGGATAAAGCCGAGTCTATGTGGCATCAAGCCTGCATTCCTGACTCTTGGTGGGAATTTGTGTTCGCTCACACAACCCACATCTACAACCATACTCTGGTAGCTCGCCTCCGATGGTGCACCCCCCACAAATTGCTTAAGGGGGAGATGCCTAACATCGACCACCTTCGTGTGTTTGGCTGTGGAGCCTTTGTCTACCTCCCAGCCATGGCTTGAGCAAATAAGATGGCTCCCAAGTTGGAGCTAATGACTTATGTCGGTGTTGCCCCTGGCAATGAGCACAACTTCTTGTTTATGCGCTCCACCAATGCAGTGTTCACCACTGCTCATGCCATCTTTGATGAGCATCATTTCCCTTGCTGCCCTAAAAACAGGTGTGAACCTCTTGAGAACCCTTTTGGAAGGGCAAATCCAAAACCTACCACTGATCGACCAGGGAATCCCCCTGATGATATTGACAGTGATGACAATGTGGAACATGACCATGGCTACCCACATCCCCAAGCACAGGATGACGATCCAAAGCACGAGGAACCTGAGGCTCCTGAGGAAGAGCCTATTCAACCAAATCCTCCCCATACACCATCTCCAGTGCCTCCACTGGCACTGAGAACGCCTTCACTGGCAAGAAATCTGCCACCTCCGGCACCGCAGCGCCCTGGCTGAGCTGAATGCTGCCAGAATGCACCGCACCCTCCTGCAGTTAATATACCTGCCTGCCCCCAATGTGAACGTAGAGCGCCATTGTGCCCCGGTAACATATATGGTGAGCAGCGACATCCCATCGAGCAACTCCGGGATATCGAAAGTGCCTCTCAATGGCGAGAAACAGTGGGTGAGGCCTCTAGGCCCCCACAACCAGACACACCAGACCATATCCCTGGTGGTTTCCCCAACACCTCTGCAACACCCAGTGAGGAAGATGTGCAAAAGATGTGCGAGGAAGGGGGAGCAAACCTAGTCCGTTTCCTGATGGGCAAAGCCCTCACAACCTGCAAGCCTCAATAGGAGAGCATCCACAACTGGTCCTACAAGGACATCGCTCACTTACCCCAAGCTGAGCAGAAACTCTGGCGACTTGCTTGCCAAGATGAGCTCGACGTGCTGTGAAAGTGCAAAGTCTTTGAGCTAGTTGACCATCCCCGAGACTGGAAGGTCATTAAAAATCAATGGGTCTTTGATGTGAAGTTGGATGGCCACAAGAAAGCCCACTTAGTAGCAAAAGGCTTCTCCCAGGTCGAGGGATTAGATTTTGACCAGGTCTTCTCACCAGTTGTGCGCTTTGAAACAGTGCGCCTCATGCTTGTGCTTGCCGCACTTGAGAATTGGTATATTACGTTCGGAGCGCCTACTTGTATGGCAAGCTTGATGAAGAGATCTACATGGAACAACCTGAAGGGTTTGCTGTTCCTGGGCAAGAACACAAAGTGCTCCGCCTTTGGCGTGCCCTCTATGGCCTTAAACAGGCTGGCCTAGCTTGGTGGTGCACACTCAATGAGTCTCTGAAAGAGCTCGGGTTTGAGTGCCTTAAGTCTGAAGCAGGCATCTTCTTCTATAAGAAGAAAGGCACCAACATTGTCATCGGTATCATATATGTTGACGATGCACTATTCCGCGGCCCTAACAAGGCTGTTGTTGATGCCATCAAAGTGCAATTCATGCACAAATGGGAGTGCAGAGACCTTGGAGAACCTAATGAGTTCCTCCAAATGCGAATCACTCACAAAGGTCATACTTTCCACTTGGATCAATGTGTGTACCTTCAAAAGATTGTTGAATGCTGCGGCATGCTAAACACAAAGTCCGCAAGCACCCCACTGCCAGCTGGCTACTATGCCACCAAGAATACAGAGTCTGTTGATGCGGAACTCCGCTCCCATTTCCAGATGGTAATAGGGTCCCTCCTGTATCTTATGTTGGGCACTAGGCCCAACATTGCTTTTGCAGTCACCCATCTCTCATGCCATGCCACAAACCCATCTCAGGACCACCTGAACAAAGCGCTGTATATCTGTCACTACTTAATTGGGATGTCTACAGCCTCTTGGGCTGGACTGACTGCTGCCTCATGGCACCTTTTCCCCCTTCATTGGATTTATCTTGTAGTGATTTATGTTTTGCATTTTATTTCAGGTCCTGTGAGTAATTTTACTGGGATTGCCATAATGCATACCTTGTGGAATAGCTGCAGCAGCTGAATGACCTGTGGTTGGCACTTGAATAGACTGACCACTCTGTTTCATGACTTCAGAGTGTTCAGCTGAATATATATATCAGATTTGTAAGAATAAATATGTTGGTGATGGAATAAGAAGCACCCTTGCCTTTTTTCTTCCCACTTTGTTGAGCTGCGGTGGAGGGAGGACCTGTGGGTGTCACATCCATGGAAGGAGCACTCTTCCCAGGACCTCCAGGATGTTTCCCTGAATATAAATATTAAATATGTCAGTGTCAGAATATGTTCACAGCCTAAGAAGACCATCACCTTTGGTGTTAAGCGGAGCGTCAGAGTGGGCGGTGGCAGTGACCTCCATGGCAGGCGTACTCTTCCCTGTGACTGCACTCTGTTTACATAAATGAATATATGATAAACATAGCCATAACTGCTGGTGTGACATCATAGGACCACCTTTACCTTTGGTCTTCTGAGTGACAGGTGGGTTGTCAGCCGTGGTTGTGGAAGCACCTGCAGTTGCAATTGGATGTGCTGGATTATTCTTATCTGCAACTGCTTTTTTCTTGTCTGCATATAAATATTATCCACATACATTTAGTTGTATGTGGGGGTCCATAAGAACACTCTCACCTGTTGTCTTTACCCACGGCTTGGGTTTGACAACCACTGCAGTACCCATGGTCGGAGGATTCTCACCACCTGCTATGGTTTGTTCACTTCATCCCCATTGATAATAAATATCCTGCCTGAATCTTTCCTTTGCTGCATTGCCTGTTGCTGATGGGACCCAGCATGCATGGAATATGATGCATTTGGTGGGCCCACTTTAATATTGTGACCAGCTGAGGAGTCACCATCAGTCTGATCCAAACTGGAATCTGTGAAAATATATCAGTGTATGTTCATACAGTAATCATACTTATGCTCTGAATTTTTTCCAGCATGCATCTGTTTCAACCTTTTATTGCGGCTCTTCTCAGCATCCACTGCAAGACATCAACAATATACCAATGAATGAATAGATGTAATTACCTTGCAAATCATGTCGACCGCGGGGGTGCCTTGATTCTGCTCCACCCCTAGAAGGACCCACAGCATTTCTATGCAGACACACAGGGGGCTGAATGTCCTCCTCATTATATGATACATCTATCAATGCCTCTCAGTGGTTGCCAATTTAATAGAATGATATTTACCTTGCATGGGCTTTTTTCCTGTTCTCTTTGCCGTACTCTTGTGATTGGCACTTGAAACTGTGGCTTGTAGCAACCCATCGGACTCTAACCACCTCTTGACCTTGAATGTATTTGCAGGATCACTCACTTGCCTGTCTCGCCACCACTCCAATATTTCTGTGGCCTCTTTGTTGGTAAGCCTAGAGGGTTCCTTGAATGTGACATTGGCAGGCCAATACCTGCCTGATATATATGTGCTGCAGTCAAGCCCACTCGCTGCCCATGGTACAGCAACATTGGACTGACCACAAGCCTTTCCTGTTATGACATGGTTAGTGTTTGATTCATAGAATATTTTTACATACCATAATGAAAACTAATGAATGTGCGTACTACATCCTTTTTGTCCTGGATGTTCATATTCAGGATGACTGGAATGTAGGGCAGATCATCTGCATCTGTTGGGAGGTTAAACCGTGGCCATCTTTTACCTTTGACAGGCTTTCTTGGAACCATGCCCTCATCCTCCATATCTTCACCACTTTCCTCCTCCACACCAAACACCTGATGGGCATACCGCTCCCACTTGTTCTCCACCTGGTCCCAGCCATCAAAGAGCTTTCCATCACCCAATTCATCATTGAAGTCATGCCTATGTGTGTCAGTTGTAATATATACACCAAATAACCACACTCACAGGCCATACATGATGTCACCCACGGCACCTTTCCAAGCCACCATCACCACCACTCTGGCACCACACTGCTTCCACATTGCCTTGGAAAACTCACAGGCAAACTTCCAACCTTTTCCTTCTGTGGCTCTACCTGTAGTTTCAGTACCATGCTGCCACAGGATAAGAGTCTCACCTTGCTTGGATCTCTGGGGGGGGGTGGGTATCATTCCATTCTTTGGCTGTCTTTTCTGCCCACTCCATGGTCTCCATGGTCAGTCTCTTTATCACTTTGCCCACCGCCCTCTGATAATTTTTAATGTACCTGCTGGAACTGGGTGCATGTCCTGCTCTGGCAAGCACATCATCTATTTTTGCCTTCTCTTGGTCTGCTATTACCATGCAGGCAGTCCACCTGCAGCCATATTTGATGAGCTGTTTTTTCTTCCGAGTGCGAGAGTGATTATACAGCCAATTTTGAATGGCCTATGAAAATATGAAATAAGGCAAGCTTTCATAAGTGAGGGAGCACTAACCTTCTTCTTTATCACCCATTGGTGACTCTTGAGTGTCCTGTTGGCCTCCAGCCTTTGGACATGGCTTGCAATGTCCTTAAAATAGACTTCCTTTTCATTGCATCTGCTGCCATCCACTGTTCCAGTTTCTCCTGGACAATGATGAGCTCATCTTTGTGAAGGGGGGTCTTACCTTGCCCAGTGGAATCAGACCTCCCATTGCTATCACTCTCACTGTACTCAGATTCGGATATGGGTGAGGTGGAATCTTTGCAGTGAGTTCCAAATTCCAGCACACATACTTGCTTGTTGATTGAAGTTCACATGGTCACTTTCTTCACATGTCACAAGGACCCTTGATCTTACTTTACCATGTATGGGCAGATGCAATACAGCACCTGAGGAATATTTGGTAAGATTCCATGGGTATTTGCAAAGATCTTACCATAGATGGAAAGGTCCATGTTGTTCAGGGTCCATTTTGACAATGCTTATGTGCCAATCTCAAGGTCTCAGTCCATAGTTGGTAGGGTTCCATTTGTGCCTGATCCTGGTCCTGACTGAGTGGATTGACACCAGAGGATCCCAATCTGATGCGGTTGGTCAAGTTTAAGGTATTGCAATGAGGCATTTCAAGGTCAAAAGTGGTCATGTTGTGAGCTTTGCATCCAGAGACAGTCATGGGGAAGTCCAAGGTAGTAAAAGTAGGCCCCTCTACACCTGTAATGCAGGTGACATGGAAGACAGTAAGATCTGGTAGACAATCCAAGGACAAGATTGTAAAGGCTCCACCCTGGAAAAAGGCATGCATTGAAAGAGCTGATGATCAGTCTCCTACTCGAGCTGGTTCATCGGCATTGGAGCACACCAGTTTCTTTCCAGATGAGCCTGTAGAGGCATATTCTACTACAGATGATCCACCCCTGTGAGCATGTAGATTGCCAAGGAACCAGGTCTGATGCACCTTCCACACTCTAAATATAAATCTCATCCAATCATAGGACCACTATCTGTGAGACTGGCTGCCCTGGAAAGGCAAATATTTGTCAGTGCTCCTAGAAATGGAGGCACCCCCTGCATCCAGGATCTGTATGTGGTGTGGAAAGGATGGGGCAATTAGGTGCACCGACTGTGCTCATAGGCCACTCTTCTGCACCAACTGTTGCCTTGACACACACCAGCTTGGTCCCTTCCATCGGATTCAGAGGTGGACTGGAACCTTCTTTGAGGATTTCTCTCTTTGCCTGGTGGGTCAGTTCTTTCACCATATCCACATGGTAATTAATAAAGCAGATTGGATTTGTGATGCACTTGGGCCATGGTGGAAAACCATGTCCTAGTGGAGGATATAGCTGTGGTAATAATGCAAGTGATGATGAAGATGCTTGGGAAGATGTGGAGGACGATGGGAGCCCACCTCATCTAGCTAGACCACGAGACAGAAGTTGCCTAACTGTGGTGCACACTAATGGGGTGCACTTTTGTGACATTCAGTACTGCAGCTGTGATGGTTCAGAGGACTCACATCTACAACTTATGATGGCTGGCCTTTTCCCTGTGACAACAAAAAGTCCGAGGACTGCACATCAGCAACATGACAATTTGTCTGGACTGACTTACAGTGTCTGATGTGTCTGGAATCAGACAGTTCAGATGGATAAGTCAGATCAGCCAGTCAGATTATTTCAGCCCATCAGCATGAGGTGGTGTCTGAAATCAGACAGCCGGACAGCCGGACCCTCAGGCTTTTAGACATGTCAGCTGATAAGACCTCTAGCTGGACAGGAAATAAGACATATAAGACCACTCAGTCAGGTAGACCCTCAGGCTTTCAGACATGTCAGCTAGTAAGATTACTGGTTTCACAGGCCATAATACATTTCAGACATATAAGACAACTCAGTTAGGTGGACCCTCAGGCTTTCAGATATTTCAGCTAGTAAGATTACTAGTTTCACAGGCCATAATACATTTCAGACATATCAGCTAATAAAACATCTAGCTGGACAGGAAATAAGACATATAAGACCATCAGTTAGCCAGACACTCAGTCAATAATTCTTTTAAAACCACTCAGTCAGGTAGACTTTCAGATCATCAGACATATCAGACAATAAGGCTACTAGCTACATAGGAAATAAGACATATAAGACCAGCAGCTAACTGGATGAAGTTCAGCACAGCAAATTGTCAGATCCCAAGACCTTTAGGAAGGTCAGACTGCCAGTTTGTCAGAAAATCATGTATGCAGAAACCTCAGACACTCAGACACTCAGAATATCAGAATATCAGAGATTTTAGCTCAGCATATTGTCAGGCCCACAGATCTTCAGAACCACCCAACACTCAGACACTCAGTTTATCAGAATTTCAGAGATGTCAGCTTAGCATATCCTCAGATTGTCAAGAAATCAGTAAGCTCAGATACTTGGCTACTCAGTAAATCAGAATATTAGATGTTTCAGCTTAGCATATGCTTAGATCTTCAGACTATCATATGTGCAATAGGTGAGGTTATCAGCCAATCAAATATTTTAGACAGACTTATAATGGGTAGCACAATCAATTACACTAGTACATTGAATGCAATCATTATAATATTACTACTATCAAATTAAATGTGTTGGTGATGCTGGGGGGGTTGGTCGCGTCATCATCATCAAAGGTGATGGGGTGGTGGTGGTGGCCATTGTGTCGAGACAAGTGGGGGTGGAGTGGTCACATCATCATCGACGTTGGTGGGGTGTTGTTGCTGGTGTTGGCCACATCAATCATGCAGGTTGGGGGTGGTCACATCATTGTTGTCATTGATGCAGGTGGGGGTCATTGTCATTGGACACTGGTCGTGCTGGTCATCATAGCTGGGATTGCCATCATTGTTGGATGACGCTGGGGGTGCTGGTGTTGTCGTTGTTGCTGTCATCGTCGACGCTGGTGGTGCTGGTGTGGTCTTTGACAGTGGTGGTGTGATTGTCGATGGTGAAGACTGTCGTGTCATTTGTTAGTGTGGAGGCTCCATCATGGTGGTGCGTACCTGGTAGCGATGACGACGACAGAAACATCGTCATTGTCATCTTGGCCACGTGATTTTGTTGTTGTTGTTGTTGTTGGGGGTGGTGATGGTCGACATCATCGACACTGGGCTGTTGTAATCGTCAGTGTTGACGACTGGTGGGGAAATTGCATACCTGATGTCAGCAACACCGTTGTTGTTGTTGTGGGTGGTGATGAAGAACTGTAAGGGAGAGGCACTTGTGAGAATATTTGAAGTGTTGTGATTACAAATAAATTTGTAATCACAACACTTCAAATATTCTCTAAGTCCCACGTACTCTGCCATAACAAAACCAAGGTAAGTACTTACCACCCCGTCAATGCACTACTGACAATGGCCATCCCCAGCACCCCCAGCGACGATGACAATCTCACCACCACTTGCGTCGTTGATGTGGTATCAACGATGCAAGTGGTGGTAGCCTGGAGGTAAGTCTCTTGTGTTCTCTGCACCCGCACTGACACACTGACGACCCATGGCGACCCACAGCGCATGGCATAATGACGATGACGACCCACGACACGGTGACCCATGATGACGACGTGATGCAGACGCCCATTGCCACAGCGTCACAACGACAACGACCCATGATGGACGATATGCACAGACGACACGGCAACACGACGACAATGACACGACGCAGATGGCCATTGCCACGGCGTCACAACGATGCATGACATGTCGATGGATGACATGACGATGATGACACGCTGACACACGACGCATGATGCGCGACAACGCACGACACATCGACGCATGATGCACGACGTGGACGGATAACGGACGACATGATGCCACCGCCGTGATGCAGATGGCCAGTGCCATGGTGTCACAATGTCGACGACATGACGACGTCAATGACACGCTGACACATGATGCAGGATGCACGACACATTGATGCACGACACATTGACGCACGATGCACAATGTTGACGGACGACAGACGACATGACGATGCCACCATGACGCAGATGGCCAGTGCCACGGCGTCACAACGACGATGACACAATGACCACAATGACACAACGACACACAACACGTTAATGCACGACGGATGATGGACACCACAACATCAACGACACGCCAACGCTGTCACGCACCAAACAGGTTTGGTACAGTGAACATGGAAGATAATGCCAATATCAAACAATCCTGATGCGAAGGATGAGCACGATGGAGCCTCATCATAGCCATCTATTGCACAAGAAGACTATCCTGATGCAAGAGACGACTGCCGACGCTGACAGTCATCTATCGCACAAGAACTGCCAAGAAGCAGAAGAAACTGAAGGAATAACATCCATTATGGTATGAGAAAGGAATGCAATCTACTGCAGTCCAACTCCCATACCAGAATGAGCAAAGAAGCTGAAGAATTGATGGAGAAATGAAGGAAAGAAGAGAAGAAATGACGTTAGCGCTCAAATGTCTAGGTGCCCAGTGCCAGCATTCCGATATTTTGAATAGCTCCATTGTTTCCAAAGCTATCAGGCACATGGCTATACCGTCAGAGAGCCTGGAGCGTGGTCTATCTGCCTGTCAAGTTCCGACATGGATCCATTCATTTCCCACAGAGATATTCCCCCCGCAATCCAGACATTCGTCTCAGCAGTCACCATGGAGTCCATATTTTCTCTGGATCATTTCTCCGCTATTGCTGCAGCTCTCCACTATGTCCTGCTCTTAGGACAGCCTCTCCCAGAGTTCCTGTGCACTGCCTGGCACATATCTTCCCAGCCTGCTC
>Ga0307518_10001500_pt1 | contig 17312 bp, 18 predicted proteins | sample 25_EM_MG_FD_203889 | JGI IMG/M metagenome (GOLD analysis project Ga0307518, IMG submission 203889) | Populus trichocarpa ectomycorrhiza microbial communities from riparian zone in the Pacific Northwest, United States - 25_EM | ecosystem: Host-associated > Plants > Roots > Unclassified | place...
CTTCAGGTGTCACGCGGTCTGCAATGGAAGATATCCTATTGGGGTTTACTGGGTGAATCAGTACCCAATAGAAAAACAGTTAGCGGAAGTTCCTACACAACACGGTGTACTAGGTACAGAACATGGAGTTACTATTACATATACGTGAAGAGGACAGATCATTCAGGGTTGCAATAAAAGGGGAAGAAACGAAAACCAGAGACAAAGAAATATGCCTTGAGGTAGATGGGGTGTATGGGCAAACTACTCAATTTCCGCCATGAGATTGAGGATCGTTCCAATCCTCGTCTCCTTTCAACTCTACTGGGGTTATCTTGTCGACCTTCTCTTTTAAATCATCGTCGGTTATATACCTCGACTTGACAATGGACTCCATCTCAGCATTGACATCGCAACCTCCAACTAACGCGGCGATAGGCAATCCCTTGATTTTGATGTGGACATCCCTCCTCTTCATTGACGTCTGGTATGTGACGATAGCGACCTTGATAATCCTGATGGTGAGCTGCTTCTCGCGCCTATTCGCTACCAAGGTGAATATAATGTCCAGGACATGTGTTAGGTCGGCAATGTACGCTATGAATTTCCGTTGTACTTCAGGTCTGGAACACAGGTCAATGATACAAAAGCGTATTGTCAGGGAAGGTATGCGCACACTCTCTTGTATGATTCACGGGCCCATTGAAGGATTCTTGTACCAATAATGATTGAGAGTCTAATTGGTATCATGGCCACCAGCGCAGCGCCACCTCTGCAGAATACCAGCTCTATTGAGCAGTCTATCGGCATCAAGTTTCGCAGTAAGCACTTACTCAGCCGTTAGAGGCGTGTCCCTGCGTGCGAGTGTCTTGGGGTTCTCAAGCGTGTCAACCAACTTGAGCATGAAATCCCGGAAATCATCACATAAGAGAAGCTGTCAGCATATGACGGTCAGCCAAACACATGACAGTAGACACGAGAATGATCAACCGTACTTTAGAAGGATCGTAGAAATTCCAAATTTTCACAATGTCAGTATGAATGACGTGAATACAGTCCATGATCGTGTGGCCTGAAAAGTCAGCACCAGAAATTATAGCTTTCCAGTATCCTTTGGAATGGCCTCAATCCTGCGCTGTTGGCAGAAAAAGAATACATACTTCGTTTCCCCACACTGTAGAAAAAATTAAGCAATGATGTGATGTGTTTGTGAAAGAACTCACCTAACTGATCCCTCAATTTTCAAATCAGGCGCCACTCTTTGAGCCACAGCGGTAACCACGGGGACTGGGGAGGGTCCACCGTGTCGCTCCACAAAGTACTCGGAGACTTTCGCGTGGGTCAGTTCAGTCAGTTGTGTCAGCCTCCCCTGGAAGCGGGGCTTTGCTAAGAAAGACAAAATTTATTTGGGGTAACTTTGGTATAAGTATTGTAGACTCACAAGAGACTGCGATGTATGGGATACCTTTCTGTCCCGTGAGTTCCTCGATACGTTGTATGCAGCGCTCTTTGAGGTACCGGTCCGCTTCCAAATCAACTTCCGCATCGTTGTAGGATTTCCGAGCTCGTATCCATCTCCGTTCTATGTCTTCGGCAAGCATATCGTATTTCGTGAACACGAATATGGTGGGGACTTATTGAGGTTAGCCATCGTAAGACGACCTAATGCCACGTCCACTCACTGTTGCCGAGAATGCTGCTCTTTTTCCGTAGGAACTCTTCCATTCCAGCCTCCATCACCCGCTGGCCGAGGCTCTCGAGAGGTACCTGGAAAGACAACCTATAATGTCATATACATCAGAGCAATCTCAAGTCTGTTCGGCGATTAGCCCACCAGACTGCGTGCAACCGTTCCTGGATTTCTTTGTGAGTCTTCCGACGTTCTATGAACGCTTCAACGCTAGCAAGGTTATCCTTTTCGCCCGGTTCAAACCCTTTACTATCATGCAGTACAAATCGTTCATTCGATTTGGAGTACAGTGGTGTCTCAATATTTGCCTCCCCTCGTTTGTCGTGCTCAGGGCGCTGAATGGATGTATTAGTAGCAGCCAAAGGTGGATTATTGCCCACTCAACAGCAACAGGATCATCAATGCCAAATGTCTTATTGATCAACGAAGTCTTCCCAACTCCCACCTACATCAATAGGTCTCGTTAGGATCAACCAAGATCGCGAGATTCGAGTGCATCCACCTTTCCGACTATCAGAATGCGAAAACTGACGCACGGAAATTAGACAGCGATCCACGGATAATTCTAATTTGTTGTGCTCACCGAGGACACTGTCTAAGAATTTCGTCGGTTGTAGGCGTCAGTGATCCAGACGCAGGTGGGGTATGGGGTATTGCTGTGTCCTGCTGTGTCCTTTATCAGTTCTATACCAGCATAATGCATATCACTCACAAGCGGAATAGGAGGCGGATTGGGCGGAAGTATATCAAGGACAATGGTCACACCTCCTTGAACTCTGCTGCGGAATTCTGACCAAATCTCAGTTGGAGGAGAGGGGAAGCACTCCATCAGGCTTACGGCGATCCTCCAGCTTGGAAAGCACTTCATGGGGATCAAAGGACTTTTTTTTTTCACTCCGTTTCCATACACCGAGCACCAATTTCCTATGTGACAGATAGAAAGTGTCTTGCACTTCCCTGGCATCGAGCATTAGCAATGATTTCACATTTCACATAGCTGACATAGGTCCTTACAGAGGAGGACTGAACTCTGCTCTAAGAATGTTGCTACCCTGCTGCTTCTGGACCTCATGCGGGGAGCCACTGACTATCAGCTGAGCAGACTCGACCTTGCCGGCGTTCTGGAGCTCAATACCTATTCAAGGAGGTTGGAAATGACGGGAAGTGTGAAAATAGGTTAACTCGCACGGGATATTCGAAGAACTTGTGAGGACTCCGGCATGGTCGATAGAACAGTGGGTATGGGAAGCAGGCGGCAAGGAGGCAAGAAGGCCTAAGCGCACAAGTGTCAAGTGTATGTACTAGGCTACCACATGTTGTGGGCGCTTTCCTTGATCAATTATGGAACTGAATTTAGTCCAAGCTCTGCAGGGGCGAGGACGTTTGAACCCATAACCCAATGCACATTGCCATTGCCATTGCTAACAACGCAAACTCGAAGGGCGTAGGTATGTTTTTGTTAGGACTTGGCAGGAGGTTTCTATGTAACTCAGGCAGGCCTGACACTTACAATCATGGCAACCTCACTTGTCCTTACAATGGGAGTGGCAACTGGCATTCATATGTGGACAAGAAGGAAGGGGCTCCTTGGAAACCATATACAAGCAAGAGTGACGCTGCGTCGCTCGACACCACCCGCCTTCTCTTCCTCAGCCTAAGAGTGGGTCTTAACCACCTCGAAATGTGAATTTTATGTAACACCCCTACTATGCGTGCCCACCATCACGCCGCCTGAGCGAGTCGTCACAGGTCTTCGCTGCGTTGATTGGACCTGGCTACCGTCTGGCACCCGGACCTCCTAGTCTACTGCTCGTACAGCACATCTTGCTCAACCTTCCCAATCTCGCAACACGGTACCACCGAGCCACTCATACCTGCATCAAGGCAGCCCATGTCGCAACCACGCTTTCTGCTGCTCATACCGACATCATGGCCTACTACACGCCGTCAGAAACGGCGCCTCTCTTGTTAAGGAGTGCGCGCGCTGAGTCGTTCTCCAATTCAGACGGCGGCACCTTGGGAGGCCGGAGTCGTTGTTCTATGGCCTCATCTCTTTTGCGGACAACTTCAGGAAGCTTGTCAAGAGCATAAAAAGGTGGGGGAGGAGGCCTGTGAACCAGTTAAACTCAGGTTCTAGAACGCCTCACTTTCTGTGACATACGATGGGAGAGTCCGTTTTGCTTTCTCGAGCGCGCGTTGTAAGAACTGAGTACTAACAAGTTCACGGACTGCTGTGTGTTCCTGGAGTAGAGCTAAATGAAATGTATGATCGCAGGAACCTTCAAAGAAACCTTGAAGGAGCTGAAACTAAGAACAAGGAACGCCTGAAGGGCATGTAAGACAATCTCCAAAGCTCTAGCAGTAGCCTTGACGAGAATGATTGATTGAGCGAACATCCCTATAAAAACACTGGTATGTAAAATACATCATTAAGCTGAGTTTGCAAATAAGATGTGCCCTATGACGATGCACCATTTGGCGTCTTATTGGAGGGCGCATCTTCATCATCTGTGCCATCTAGGTCATTTGCGGACGGAACAGCAGCTGAAGCTGCGGCACCAGCAGCAGTCGGCCGTCCTTGTTGAGGAGGGGCCACATCCCTGTAAAAAGGTTAATAACTGTATTGTACGCGCCTCGAAGGACGAACCATTTAATTTGGAAGCGAGTGACGCGAAATTTTGTGCTGATATCCCTTACCAGCCTATCGAATTGAATTTGTTTGGGTGGGTTCTCCTTCATCTCCTCATTATCGTACTCCGTATTCTGATAATAGCCAACGCGCACGAACTCTTGGTCTTTATAGGATCCCGTAAGAATGAGAGCCGCAACACCAAGGGCATCTTCTGGTGGTATTTTGGATGGATCTGGAGGTGTGCCTTCGAATTCGAAGGAGTTGACGCCAACAGGGACAGGTCCAACGAGACAGTCGTCAAGTTCTTGGTCGAGTTCTTCGTCGCCGGGTGAGGATACGTATATGAGTCTCCACTCTAGGTCTGGGATGTGTTGGAGATTCGCTATGGCTCGAAACCAATGAAATGAGGCCTACCGTCTGGAAGGGGAGCTATGCACTCGAATGTGACGCGAAACTTGTACGAGTCCAGGAAGCGCGCAGGATTATTGAACCATTCGACATTCTGATGTGGGTTAGTGAGCCTGTCTGCACACAGAATGAGCACATCCGCACCCTTATCGAGACTATGGACATGTCTGAGAGCAAAGAAGATCTTACGCGTCAGATGTCACGTGGTCTGCAATGGACGTGGGACGCAGTTGGCAGCGGCGAGTCAAGCACACAAGACCATCCTAATTGTTTCACCCACACGGAAGAGCGCAGAGACCGTTTGTCTGCCCCGCGTCGTGACGCCTGTTTCAGACGATTCTTATTCAACGAGAAACGACGTTGCGCGCATGAAAGCCACTTAGCCAGCGTTCACCTTTTGTTTTTGCGATGCCCGACATGACCTCTCACGACCAAGAATCTCCCCTCCCGACTCCGGTCACTCTGGATCCTGATCCAGCCGTACCGCCCATAGATCTTCATGCAACACCCACCACAACCGCAGCGTCTTTATCCCCTGCCACTTCTGATTTATCTCCCCCCCATATCCTCCTTCCCATCCCAACACAGTCCACCAATCAGTCCCAACCGGCTGTCGCACTCTCGCGTGCATTCGTTTCTACCGATAATGACTGGACGTCTCTCCCAGCCGAAGTCTTGAATGCTGATATCTCCATCGCACGTAAGTTTAATCTTGTTCTGGACATCGCGAGGAGTACCACCCTCTGTGGCATGCCAGTACTTGTCATTGCAGGTCACGCCCTTCATAGCGTGACAAACCAACGACATGGTGTGTCCGGGAGATCTGGCGTGGTGGACGGTACTAGTCTTTGGAAGCGACCATCCCTGGACTAATTTACTGACATTTGGCCTTTGAATTCTGGGTCTCCAGCCGATGGAAGCTTCGTGGAAACCTCCTCTGGTTCTGCTGCGCGAGAGCTAAAGAGAAGGTATGACCAGTACCTGGGTGTTGGAATAGACGTGCGTTCGCCGTACGCAATCACCGCTTTCGTAAATCAGCATGGAAAGCAGATGTATCGTGTCGGGTCAGTGTCAAAGTTAGCTTATTTACCTACGACACTGATAAGTCGACATGTGACAGTCAGCGTGACGCCACTGCACCTGCCGCGGAAGCAGAGTCAAAAGTCTCATCCGCCATCGACGCGTCTCATAACCGCTCGTCCAAAGGCCGATCGCGTATGAGCGTGCACAACATCTTATCTCAGAACAAACCCAAGGGGGGGACCACTCTGAAACCCGGTCAAGCGCAGGACGCAAGCGTTTCTGGGCGCAAACTCCTGCGGAGAACACGATCTATCCCCGACATGTTCGGCATGGCCGCATCGTCTGCCAATGCGGGACCTTCCAGGCAGCCCACACCAACTGGTCGTACACACTCGCACAGTGTGACCGGCGCAGACATGTCCCGTCATTTGCCGGTTGGAGCTGGGGTCGACATACCAGGGCCATCCACGACTGATATCTTTGTTGAAGCCATGCAATGGTCTAGTGGATCAGTCCCACCTTCGCCATACTCAGGCAGCTCGACGCGTGGTTCTACTGATGGTGGATATATTCCATACCCATTCGGTCCTGGAGTGGCTTTCGACACCCCTTCGCGGCGTTCACCTTCCTTCTTCCTTCCATTACCTCGAGCTTTGCGCGAGATGCAGTCCTTTGATTCGTGTCTGACAGCACGCGCTGGTGACCCTGTACGGCGCACAGGCTCTCCGGACTCTATTGCCGACATACCACCTGAATCTCCTTCGGACCTTTCCCCAACATCCCCCATCGCTGTATCACTGTTTGGCGATGACTCCGATATCCCCCCTCCTGACCCTACTCTTGCACCACTTCCTGAGACAAGCATGCATTCACGCTATTCGACTGAAGTATTCGACGTTCTACAAACATACCGTGGACTTCCTCTTCTTGACCGACTGTTCCCTGATTCGGCAGGGGAGACCACCATCCGAATGTCACTACGGGCCGACGACAGCGCCGCACCTAGGGATGATCCGCGATTTGTGCTATGGGGAGAAACACAGCCAACATCTGATCCTGACGTCGACGATTTATCTTTATCTCAGGGTAGTCTTACAGGCATGTCATCTCCTGCAGCCTCTCATAAGGGGAAATCAAGAGCCATCCCCAGCCTACGTGTCTCTTCGGATGGTCCAACGGGCAACTCTAGCAGCAGGAGAGTTATCATCGCTGGCACCATCGAGCGGTGGATCGCCCAGTTGACCTCGGAGCTTAACTATGATGAACTCCTCAATTTCTTCCTGACATACCGGACGTATATTTCCGCCGTTGACCTTTGCCACTTGCTCATCTGCCGCTTTCACTGGAGCTTGTGTGGCAATGTATCAAAACAGGACGATCAAGTACGCAAGATTGTGAGAGTGCGGACATTCGTGGCGATCCGATATTGGCTGCTGACCTTCTTCGTGATGGACTTTCTTCCCAATCGAGAATTACGACTCTTATTGGCGAGTTGGTTGAATACTCTGGTGCGGGATCCGGTGTTAGCAAAGCACCAAGATGGCTTAGTGAGCCCACTTGATTCGGTGGTCGTATGGTCTCACTGATTGTTGCAGAGCATTGTACGAAAGTTGATCAAGGTTGTTAAAGATTGTAAAGAGGCACATACACGAAGACGGCGCAGTTCGGTGTCCGCTCACAAGAGCAGCTCGAATGCACCTAAGCCGCGGCCTACGCACCTCCTTGGAGAAAAATTCGCAGAAGCTATTTTCAAGAACGAAGATGATTCGGATATTGATCTTGACTTTGTCCCTGATGACCGTGTATCTATATTTCTTGGGAACGGTGAGCTGAGCAACTCGTACGCTTTTGGGTCTACGGGGGTCGCTTCGCCTCCACGAGGGGGTGCCATACCCTCGGCATCGGCCGCCCTTCTACAACAACCCTTGCAAAGGAATATTCTCCAGCAGAGCCGTGCAAGTATTTCGATTTCCGCAGCTGACACGCTAACTGCACAAAATCTCCCTCCAATCACTTCACATCACGGCGCACTGTCCAGAGCGTTTGTGAAGACGATCGGGCGCCTGGGAAGGTGGAAGCGCGTATTGAACTCACGGCAAACTGTTGACACTGGCATTGCAGTTCCTGCCAATGTGTCGGCGTTTGATCTTGAGCTCAGTGCTACAGGTGATTTGCTGACGGTGCGGGGTGGCGTGGAGCAATATCTAAAGATGCTCGAGCCTCAGGCACCCAGAACACCAGTGCATGCTAATGCTGATCTCAAGACTTCGGCTCCGCAGGAGCTATCAATGACGGCCAGCGCGTCGGAGAAAACCCAAGATGGTGCACCGGCACGTGAAACTGAAATACTACTGTCTTCTTCTCAATCACTGCGCTCGGTGACCGAAGTGACAGAGGAAGAAGAGGACACTGAAAAGACCATGCCAGCAAGCCGTCCTATATCTCTCGCCGACTCTCGTATATCATCTTTATCAGCACGCACACACTCGACAGAGTCGTTTGGTTCTATACTCACGTCGAAGTCGAAGGTGAACTCTGTCGTGGCCCAGGTGCAAGCCCAACCTCCATGGCGGTTTGACATTGTCTCCATTGACGACCTCGAGCTGTCTGACACGTCATCTAATGCCCATGAGGAGAGCCCTCCTGGACCATCTGGCCTCCGTAAGGTGCTTCGGAAGCTGCCTCTGCGACGGGAGTTCGAATTTGTTCGAAGATCCGTCCAAAGTGTTTCCTCAATGGGCATACGCTCGCGTGACTCTATCGCTTCCGGGAATTCGGCAGTATCGTCCGCATCGCTAGGTGGGGGGTTGGGGACAAACATCCAACAGTGGCAGGTCAATGCGATTGTAGACTCGTTGAGCGAGAATGACGAGAACGGTGGTGTCGAGGATGCCTTGCGACGGCTTGAGGGCCAAATTCACCCCCAGCGACGGAAGGAGAAAGCGGAGAAGGTTGATGGGTGGGTGCGCGCTATTCAGGAGCGCATGGCTGCTGGTGATTTCGGTGATGAACGACCACGGTTTTTTGACGAAGACGAGGACGAGGACGAGGACTATGCTATCGACCAACACGAGACCGGATCTGTACGTCGCAGCGTGCAGCTCGATGCAAATGCCGTTCCCAGCACCCCATCCCAGTTGACTGTCGCTTCCGCGCAAGACGATTATTTTGGCTCTGCGACGCCAGGAACGTTGGACAGCTCTGGTCCAACATCGTCTCCGAAGACAAATGACGCGAAACCTGTTCCCGAAGACGCTGTTCCGTTTGAAATATTGCAGAGCCGTGTTAGCTCAAAGCAAGCTACATCTTACTGCCCTCCGCCACGTGGGGCTCCACTGACTTCCCCGCCAAAGATTCTTGCAGCCCCCGGACGAAAGTCACACAGGTGTTGGATCTTAAATTTCAAGGTTGATGTTCTCATTCACCACTTTTCCATGATCGACCGAGAGCTGTTTTTGGGTGTCAAGCCGGAAGAACTCATCCTTGATGACTGGATGTCGTGTCAAGAGGTAGATGTGCTTGATTGGGCACAGTATCTCAAAGACAGAGCACGGTGGAAGGCTGAGTCGTGTTGCAGCGAGAAGACAAGCGCTCTGGCAGCAGTTCGTGGTCGTTTCAATCTGATGGCCAATTTTGTCATTTCTGAAGTTATCTTGACGCATCCTAACGAGAGGCACACGCTTGTGGCAAAGTTCATTCGGCTCGCGATCGTAAGTGTTGGCTAGGCTCCACTCAAGTGGTCTCCTTACGTCGATATTTAGAAAGCATATAGCTACAGCAACTTCCACACGCTGGCGGCTATTCTTGCAGGACTTCGCAGTGAATGGGTAAAAAAGGCAATGCATCGACATTTGAACCGTGTCGGACCCTGGGAAACCCACATCTTCCAGAAGCTCTGCCAATTTGTCACTCCTGAGGATGACTTCAAGGCCATGTACCAAGCGATCATGGCGATGGTGGACGCAAAGCCAATCGACGTCCGATCCCATGCATCGACCATTATAAGCGGCAGCACGTCGGACTCTCACTCGAAGACCAAGTCGAATGAAAGTGTGCCATCTGCTTGCGTACCTTTCATTGGTAAGGAACTACACTTCTCGACTTACGTTGACTAAGTGTTGACGATGTTTACAGGCGTTTATCTCTCTCAGCTCTATCGATATGGCAAGCTGCCCGATCTAATTGATCCTACCTCTCCCCACGACCCCGTTGGCATGGACTCGCATTCCCTCAGCTTTGACTCACCTGCCCATCCCGAAGTCTTTGATTCTTTGACCCCACTTCCACCTTCAATGCAACTCGAACCTCTGATCAACGTTCACAAACAACGTCTCATCGCTGGAGTAATAAAGGACCTTGTCGCCGGCCAGCACCTCGCCAGTCGGGTTAACTATGCCATCGACAAGAAAATATTTCAGAAATGTCTCAAGATTCGCGGGCTGGATTCGGATACTCTTCAGCAAGTGTATATAATGTACTCGGACCCCGGCACTGGGCCGATGCGATTTAGTGGCTTTATACCCCTGTAGTGCATTGCACTGATATTTTGTTTGGTTCTGGATGTTCGAATGCTAGTTACTATATTTGGAATTGTCTCATCCTGGAACGATCGCGCGTTCATTGAACCAAGTTGCAACTTCAAGTACGGTTGAGCTTTCAATTTCATGATCTTCCCGCTAGCATGGAAGGCTTCCAAAGACAACAGCAAAGCACCTAATCATGACACGTATATTTCGGATTCTTTACTTCCAGGACGCGTCGGGTCAGAAGGGCCGAAGCCAGCACCAGTGTCTACTCCTCGCTGCTTGGAGACCATGAAAAACTATGCTATACTCCTCGTGACACCCTATACCTTGGTGGCATTCATTTCTGGCGCGATGTTGGGTGTAGGTGGTACCTTTGTGTGGAAGAGATGGTTAGTGAGGATCAGGACGGCGGAGTGGGTGACCCCTGATATATTGGCCCGTAGGAGGTGGGTGAAGGGGATTGTTACGAGGTAGGTGTTTCTGCATCCCTAATGCTGGGTAGCCGTTTAACTTGCCGCTATTCTGGTCATAGTGTGGGAGATGCAGACAATTTTCGATTTTACCACATGCCGAGCATTGGATGGCGCTGGCCATTCAGATTCAGACGTGTACCGACGTTGTCTAAAGGTCCGCCCTACTTTTCTTTCTTGCCTATGTTCTGGTTTCGACGATTTATAGACCTCAAAGCTCAAACGATACATATTCGTATCGCAGGTGTGGACGCACCTGAGGTTAATCACAGTGAAGTTCACCCAGTGTATTGCTCACGAATCCTCAGGGTGCACATTTTGGTAAACCCGCACAGCCCCATGCAGAGGAGAGTCTCTTGTGGCTAAGAAAACGCATCGAAGGAAAAACAGTTTACTGCCAACTCATTCGGAAGGACCAGTATGGTCGTATAGTAAGTCAGGTTTTAGTCTCACCGACAGGGTTGACATCCTTTTAAACTGAGTAATAAGTGGGATTTCTCATTTCAACGACTATTTGGTCCGTAGATTGCAGTTCCTATCATACCCCGCCGTTTCCTTCCCACCCTTCTCGGTAAACGGTGGGGTAGCCCCCTCGCTTTGGAAATGCTTCGTGCTGGTATGGGTACGACCTATGAGCAAGCGGGAGCCGAGTACGGGTCTTGGACTCGCGAGGAGTTTCTTCGTGTGGAAGCAGAAGCAAGGTAAGGAGCTACGATAACCGGATCTTTTGATCCGGTACAGTTGGGCCGTGCCTTTTTTAACATTCATAGTGTACATGCTAATTAATTGTTTCATCACTCCCTTTTCAGAGCTTCACGGCGAGGTATGTGGAGACATGGTAGAATAAGTGAAACCCCAGCAGAGTACAAGAGGCGCCATGCATTGTCGCAGTCATCATCTCCACCCCTGTCACAAAACTAGCTTTGTATGTTTTCATTTAGATGATACCCCGGATGGCCACCATTGCAGCGATCACGAGGCAATCGGTCACAAGCGCTGGCTGCCCTAGAATGCGCCTAGATCTGCCTCCGGAGCTATTCGTCAAAGTACCTATAGGGATGGTTCCATTCAGTGAAGAGATCAGCAATCCACGCAAACAGGCATCATCTAATGAGATCTACTTCTGCATCAGAACCAATGTCATTAGCATGAACTAGATTCCTTAATTACCAGGTACGTTCCAAGGGCTTGTCAGCCTGCCATGACACAACCTCCTCTGTACAGTGGCATATCTCAAGTTGTCAGTACGTCTGTCTTCCGCTAGTCGTCCAAAGCCAAACCCCGGTAGTGGAAGATATAAGTCATTCCGCTACGAAATCAATGCAGGATGTTCTGGCAGAGGTGGTCGTGGAAGTCAGAGCGCCTTCTCTGAAACGCAAATATGTAGTACATCTAATAGTGGACCCACCGTCCCAGGCTGTCACCATATTGCAGCCGCAAATGATTTATTTATAGGAACGTAGGTACTACGCATGCACAGCTGTTCAAACTCCCTTCGCCAGACCATTGAAATAAGATTAGAAGGTTCACTTTGACAGGCCACGCTCAATGTTGCAACATCATTAGGCTCCTGGAAATGGGGCTCATGGACATGAGTTGGCTGTCAGTCAATTTTGTCGACATGATCTGCTGCGGAACAACCAGGTTCATGATAAATATATAAGGTTTTTTGGTATTCTTGTGGGTTCATTGCATCTTCGACCGGAGGGGGTCTAATTGCTCCCTGCGCCAACAGCTTCTCTCGCGCAGACTAGTCAGTGACCCCACGGCTGCACAACTCTGTCCTAGAAAACGACGCATCTCGCGAATTATCATGAGGTTCACGACAGTGATTGCTGCTGGGATCCTTGCCCTTGCAAGCCGGACGTTTGCGTCCCCCACCGAAGTGATCGGATCTCCCGCAGTTTTGATAGATACACCTCCAACCGCTGAACCTGGGTAAGTTGACACTTCGTGAATGCACTTCCAGCATCGGAGCTTACTCGTGCTGGTTCTTTTGTAGTACGAGCCCATTTCCCAGCAGTCTTATGTTTGACACGACTGCACCATCATCCTTTGTTTCTGCCGTCTCTTCTTACATATCTTCCGAGTCTGTCGCCATCACTTCCCTTCTCTCTTCGCTCCTCTCTCCGACTCCTGCACCTTCGTCGCCAGTTACCACCGCAACCGCAACGTCGCCTTCAACGACGGTCCCTACTGCAACCACAGCCACTGCGACCAGTACTACATTATCCCCAACTGCTACGGGTGCAGCAGAAAGAAGCCGAAGTTTGGTCGGTATAAGCATTGTGGCCAGTGTCGTCCTCGGCACTGTGGTTGCCTCGCTTTGAAGCAAATCGGGAAATATGTTGAGTCTTTACTGGGTGTAGTGGGATATCTTTGTGCAGCGACTACGAGGGCGACATGCAAACGATACATTGTACTCTATTTTCTAGTAACGAGAAACTGTCCATAATAAATGGCACTCAAGTTCGTCTGCCAGCAGCGTTATCGGTGAGCTAAATATACCAGTGCTACAGCTGATAAATCATTACCCGCAGACTTGGCTGTGATCCGCACAATCTTCACCGGGCCCGCTGATCCGAGAGGTTATCCCCTTTGTCTATGGTTAACGCCCCGGACTAAGGGTAAAAGTAGGTGCATCCCCTGTTAGAGGACATCACAACGCACGTGCTGCAATGGCAGTGCGACCGACGTGGGTGTCCTCACCGCATTCCATCTTTCTATGGTCTGCTGCGCAGTCATGGCTCGTTGTAGAATGTGTCGAGAGAACCTCGAGGGTTTCACGTTCTGCAACATGAACTTCTAAACACCTCGCTCAGAGCGAAGGACGGAATGTTTGGATGCAACCCAACTACGACAATTCACATTTTGACTAGTGATGCATGCCATCAACCTCGTTGACCTGATATACCAACAGACCTTTATCGGAGAACAGGTGAGAAGTGGTCGACCATGAATGAAAAGACCATACCAGTATATACAAATGAGCTCCCTACTCGAATTCTTACGCGTTCGCTAGAATCAAGGAGCGCGTGAGTTGTATCCGACTGCATACACATCTGACTTCGTCTCCTGCTACCATTTCAACCACCAGCTGTAAGCTCATATTACTCATTCCGTGGCGGAGGTCTAGGAGGAAATTCTTCTTCGATCCCAGGTTCCGTCACTTATAGCCACCGACATACTCGGATTGGATCATTGAAGTAGGTCCTTTGTCCCCTGTTTCCAGGAAGGACAACCCTCAAATCGCAACCCTTGGGGCTCAAGGGGCCGAGAGATTAATTACAGAGCCAGGAATTTCACATACCTACAATGTACACTTGCAAGGCACAGTGCAAGCCCATGTCTTTCGCAACATTCAATCAGACGAGGCTCGAACTCAAGAACATCGTTACATTGCGTAAGTCTGCGTAATCGTGACAGCAAGGTCGTAACAACGGATTACAGTTACAGCTAAAGTACATAGCATGAAACGATCACAAATGTAAGACGTATGCATACCCCGACTCGTGAGAGAGAACATCCTCTGCTTATATTGATTCTGAAGGCGTCGAATCATCCGAATGCTTGCGATCGATACGTCCCTCCTCAGCATTAACCAAGCATTCGGTCTTGTTGTCCCAGAAGTAGAAGTAGACGGCTGGGAGACCCACTAATAGGGCGCCGACGATATTTCCGAGGTATGAAGCGATCAAGGACCTGGGGAGACAAAGTCAGAACGGAATCCACAGATTCGTGTCCAGTAGGTACTTTTTGATGTAGTAAGCTGTCGTCAACTGAGATGCGGAGTCAACAATATTGAAATAGGAAACGGTCAAGCACGTACATTGGCATGAAGCATAATCCCCAGCGGGAGTGAAAACATGTTGGCAACCACTGCGCTCCGTATTGGCTATGTAGAATAAATAGCGAAGTGTATGCGTACCGTGATCAAATCCACAAGCAACGAATACCTGTACAGTGGCAGCACAATCAGCCAACTTCCAGTGTCCAAAGACCTTCGTCACGTACCCAAATAGGAAACCAGATAGCAACGATTTTGGAGATTGTGTCCCTAGCCCCTGCGGCTTGCTGAGAAGCCAATCAGACGGGAATAAACGACACCATGCAATAACAACTCACCCAAACAGCAATACAGACCAACCAGTTGCATCCAATGCCCCTCAGGAAAATCTGATACCAGGCAGGAGTTACAGCCTTCGCACTAGGAAACGATCAGATTCTCTTGGACAAAAATAGATCTATGACTTACACAACGAAACTTCTGATATACGTGGCATAAGGATCTGCAACGACAAGGCCATCGTCTGAAGGTATCTCTCCGTTCAATGCCAGCCGCATATAATAGAACATTGATACAAACCCTTGGAAAGTATAGCAGCAAAAAAGAGACTTCCGACGAGGTTGCCAAAAGTGACTGTATAAAATTTGTCGGTTATGTTATCTGAAAATGTAGAGCTGATGGAGTCGGACAGACCAATGATCCAGTTGACGGGTATACTCCACCAAGGAAGCGCTCCTTTGAGAACAGCCATAGGGAATATCTGTGCACCGGTGTCAGAACAGCCTGGATCCAGTGTCAGAAACTTACCATGAGGTTACTTGTCAGAAGGTCAAATCCCTGAAGGACGATCCTATAACGATCACGTTAATACTTAATGGACATGTCAAATCATTTAACGTTTCATACATGACGAGTCCAACAGGGAAAACAAATCCACCAAGAACTTTGAGAAGACCAGGGTTCGAGGAATTCAAGGACGGTGAGCCACCTGTTATGATAAGATCAAGGAGACCACCGAACGATAACATGACGCCGGCGAGTACAGCCTTGAAAAACGTCTTGTCATAACGGGTGTGGTGCTTGGCTACTGCCTGTTGGACGAGAGCAGCAGCAACCTCTGCAGGCTGGAGAGTGGGGGAGGATGGATCCATTGTATCGTAAAATTGATAATGACCAGGCGATGGGCCTATGGGAACAATGATACACGGGAAAGCCACACTGGGAAGGAGATGGATGATGAGCTCTATATATATGCGAGTCTGCGATAAAGGGGTTACATGAGTAGTCCTTTATTGGTGTCCGTTAATACACCCTGGCAATCAGCGGATCTATTGAGCGTTGCTTCTAGCGGTAACGTTGCGAAGGGAAGTAGTCATCAGGATTAGATCTGGCGCGCTTATCTTTCTTGTTGGTGAACATCCTCGTACAGACATCTTGTAAAACGTCGCCTGCACGCAAGTGCTGCGGTCTTAGTGCACGCCCTGGCATCCATGGAAGTTCCAATGTATTGTCGAAGCGACGCGTCGCGTGGGTCACTGCCAATTGTTCAGGTCTACAGATTCGGCTAGTTGAGAAGTGTTATGAGCGAGCCGCCGGCGAATGGAATGTGTGCAAGCGTGTGTACGCAGAGCAACACTCGCGAGACTTCTCATTACGGCACAGTGGAGCCATGACTAATCCCTTTTACGTGAAGAGTGGGGCAATTCATAAATTGAACTCAGGCGCTAGTTTGAACCGGATAATCCAGGTGGGTCAACAGCCAGACACAGGCTGGCATCAGTGTGAGTGAGCCATAATTTATTACTTCGGAATAGTCATTCCTTGAAGACTCAAGCAGTTGCGATAGCTTATGTCATGGTGGTAAGCGGTAGCCTACACAAGCTGTGTCTCCTGCTGACCTCTGTTACTATTTGACATGTTGTCAGGGGGTCGCCGCCCCTCACCACCACCCGCAAGCTACCATCCATTCAGTGTCTGCATTTCACTTCAACCCTACTAGTCTTGTGTCACCTAGTTGGTAACCAGGGAGTCTGCCCTGTGAATCCGCGTACCTGGGTGAATATCGTTACTGGTGATTGCTACATACATAGCCTGGCCCAGGGCGTTCCACCACTCCCTAACGGCGTCTCGATCGTGATTCGTGACCCCGCATTGGCATCCCTGAGTCCCGTTGCGGGGCGAGAAAAAGTGCTGCCATTATATTCTGGAGCACTGACGCGGTGAACATGAGTTCTTGGGGACCAATTTGTTCAGAGTTTCATACACAGTTAGTAGGACCTTTGGCGTGAACGCGATAGGTCCTAGTAGAAGGTCGCAGTGCTGGTCAGAGGTATCCCTGAAGGCACATCGTGTTTGCTTCCCGTTGACAGGTCGATCATGTGCTTTTCTCGCCTGGACGTTTGCCCGACGTCATTACTGTAAATTGGTGGTCTTGGTAGTATGTACCCCTTTCCACGTTCTACAGCACCCATGTTCAGTGGACGAAACAACGAAGGTAACGAGTCAAAGTACTCACCATGCTTGTGTTGCTGCATCATGCAATACTACACTCGTAACCAAACAGTCTGAACGAGGTTGGACTGCCCAATGATTAGGCGCTTACTAGTGGCTGCCATCGATTGCGACTCCGAATAAGCTCTACTGCTGGAACACACACTACACTACTTACGAGTTGAGATGGCCCCACAGCTGTCCGAGTCATCGCCGGCCAGCTCACCATCGACTACTCCTCGCACCATTCGGGGAACTCAGCCAGGCCTGTTAGACCCGTCACAACCTTCTCGTCTGCTGCGTTTCC
>Ga0307518_10001501_pt1 | contig 17297 bp, 23 predicted proteins | sample 25_EM_MG_FD_203889 | JGI IMG/M metagenome (GOLD analysis project Ga0307518, IMG submission 203889) | Populus trichocarpa ectomycorrhiza microbial communities from riparian zone in the Pacific Northwest, United States - 25_EM | ecosystem: Host-associated > Plants > Roots > Unclassified | place...
TGGGAGGAAGGGACCATAGGCTCAGGGCTCAGGGGACACAGAGACAACCAGAGATGACTTCTCAATCTTGACAATAGACCTAAGACGACCAAAGTACGTCCTTGATGCAGGACTGACGAGGAGAACGCGCTGACCAAGAACAAGGGGGACTGAGGGAGCAGGCTGGGAAGATATGTGCCAGGCAGTGCACGGGAACTCTGGGAGAGGCTGTCCTAAGAGCAGGACATATTGGAGATCTGCAGCAATAGTGGAGAAATGATCCAGAGAAAATACGGACTCCATAGTGACTGGTAGAGATGTCGCCCATGGATCTGCATGTGATGTGTGGAATGTCCTGAAGGGCCTCGGTGATATCGGGTAAAGGGCAGGATGTAATGAGAATATGAATGCTGGACGGGAGCTTGGTAACCTGTGCGGAAGCAAGGATGCTGAGAATTTCTTTCCGGGAGGCCTCAACACCGCTCTCATCGAGTGCATCAATCACAATGACCACCCATTCAACCAAAGACATTGAAACTTTGGAAATGGGACCCAAAATGAACTTCTCCCAGTGTTGCTCCACATCGCACGTGGTGGATAGCGCCTTATCACCTGCAATGACCTTGGCTAGAATCCACTTGAAAGTCGGGTCGTGATCTGCAAGATCACATGCAATGGTGGTGAATATCTTTTCGTGGCAATGTTCCACCTGTTGATCATGGGTGAAGCAGAAACATGACCCAAGGGCTCCATGAGATTTGAACCAGCTGGCAATCATATGGGCAATGGCTGATTTCCCTTTGCCTGCCTGGCCATAGAGCCACAACACCCAAGGAGTATCAGGCTCCAAATTATTGATCCAGCCTACAATGTCCCCCAGGATATCAACCCTTGTGCCTTCCAAACAGACCTTCTTGGCAACAAATGTAGCATTCCCCACATAGGTGAGCTGGGCAAGGGTGGCCTCTTGATCTGCATGGATAATTGCTTAGGACAAGTCGCAACCGTGTGGAACCATCCTTACCCATCTTTGAGAGTTTATTCTCAATTTCATTGATACCGTTCTGGACATGACCGATAGCATCTTCCATGCAACAGACACCATTTAGGACACGCCAAACCTCCTGCTGTACATCACTGACGACGGTGCAAATGTTCCCAACATTGGCTGAAATATGGTCAGCCTTGTCATCGAGCTTGTGAACAGTTGCCCCGGCATCCCGAGATATAAGGTCCCGACACTGCTGCGTCAAAACATCCAGCGCGTTGCCATAGGGTAACAATCACAGTGGTGGTTTCATGCCCAACATTCTTCACCATTCTTAGCCCTTCATGAAGAGACATTAGCTGAACATCAAAACTCAAGTGTAAGTATGACGTACAAAAGCTTTTGATTTTGGAATACTTCTGAATGAAGTTCACGCATTTGGGCATCAGTTCAGAGATTTTCGACAGAGGTTCCTTTATCTGGGTGACCTTTTCAAGGGTACGAGGTTTGATGAAGAAAGCATAGACATGGCTGATTTTATCTAAGAGATCGTGGACTTACTGATCCATCGTGTCTTGTTTAATGATAGTCTGTCCACATATTACATACAGTGCAATCTCATATAACTTTGGGACATACCTGAGCAGCCCATGATAGTGCACATAAAGCTAGTTTCGCATATGGGTGGATCTAAGCACAGTTAGTGATGTGTACCAAAGGAAAGAGCACACACATCGGAAATTGTCTGGACAATGGAGGTGAAGACTTTAATGGGTTGAAGGCATGAATTCACGTTGTCAAGCTGATCCACAACAGATTGGTATGTATTCACACCATCGGACACCTTGTTCATGCTGCCCGGCATATTTTTCATCTGTGACACATCTTTCTGCATAACTTCGAGGTCGCTGACCAGGTTCCTCGCATCATCAGTAGGAGGAACCTGAGGGCAGATGAGACCTGTTAACCTGGACCCAATATTGTTTCTATTCCTTACCTGGAAAGGATCAGGTATAGAATCCTGCACTTCAGAAGCTTGTTGTGCAGGAGATGAAGCCGTGTTGGTGATGGCATTTGTGACAATATTGTTGAGATCATCCTGTCATTGATGAAGCCAAGTAAGATTGGTGCTTAATACTCAATGATATACATGTTGGCTCACATTTTGAACCTCCAAGGGAGGCGCGATTGTCGATATCTCATCTGCTGAGATGGGAACACACTCCATGGGAGTAGCACCAAGGTTGGCTGCGATGTTGGTACTGATGACCTTAGTTTTGTATCACCACAGAGATCAGAACATGATGCAAGATAACATACACCTTGACTCTGCATGAGCGCAATGCCTGCTACAGATGTGCTGGGGATAGGCACTGTTGCCTGCGGACGGAATTGCGCAATCACAAGGTTGATTGTCTCGCACAAATCCAATGCACTGATGCACTTACCAAATTGTTTGTATCTGGGTTTTGCTTGACAAGAGTGTTCCTTGAGGGCTTGTGAGAGAGGCTCAATGACTGTATTGCGGGGCAATTCAGTACAAGTACAGGCACCTATGTAATACAACCAAAGTGCATACCTTGTGGACAGCATCCAAAAGCCTACCTGCACGAGAGGTGTTCCCAGAAGATCCCTGCTGTTTCTTCAGTTAGTTTGAAGAGAGACAGACGTGCGAATCCCAAAGCACCAGATTTCGATTTTTCTTAAGAGAAAAGTGGTTCTTATTGCTATTATGTTTTGACATGATTTCAGTGGTGTACCTTGAGCACGAATCAGTAGTTTCAAAGATGATGATGAGTGGGGACTGAGGCCTGAGGGTGTGTGAGCCACAGCACTGTTCGGAAGACAGCTGTGTACCACACGATTCCTTGGCCCAATATGGAAAGACACGCTCAGCCCCTTGCCATTGGCCCACCTGTATGGCACCACTTATGTCAGCTGTTAGTAATGGTACCATACCGCTGTCCCCTCACTAATCAGAGAGAAAGACCTACTACAGCCTACTTCAGCAATTACTGCAGCACTCAGGAGTGACTTCAACAGGGCGGAAAACAAGACCCAATTAGATAACCAGATAATGTAGATAAATGTAGATAAGGTTATGTCAGCATCAACCCAGACCAGGCAGGCCGCTATTCTGGTCACACCATCATTGTTTCCCACGATGTTGAACCCCCTTTGCTCATTGTCCCGCACAGTGAGCATGCAACTTCGACATTTCTCGCTCAATTCTCATGCACTTTTTTTTGTTCTTTCACCATATTGAATTACCATGCTATCTATGTAGTTTTCTTGCAGCAATGAGTGACAAACAGCGTAATAATTAGTGCATACTACTCCCAGTTGATCAACAGGTGCGTGACACGTGTTGTTGATCAGCACATGATGTTTTTCAACGTGTGAACACATGCTGCCATTTCATTTCAGTAATATTAATTTGTTGACCAGGCTGTGCAAATCAACACATGTCAACTTACTAAGCTCCTTATTGCCTCCTCGCTGCACGCTGCCTCCGTTCCCCTGCACGCTGTCCTCCCTACTGTCCTCCCTGCTGTCCTCCCCACTGTCCTCATTCCTTCTCTCTACTTCTCACTGCCTCGACAGACCGCTTTTCAATCCATGAACCAACCAGAACAAATCTAAGGGCGATATGGAACCATATGAGATGCATATCTAGGTGAAGTTGTTGGTAGCAGCATTGACACTGACCGTTTGCTAGGACTATCAGCTGCTCCAGAAACCTTTGTCCCCAAGGTCATTTATAATGGAAACAAGATTGCTGCACATCTTACCCTTCAGAGAGTCTCAGTTGGTGAGTCAACCTCATTCAACTGCGATGGACAGCACTCAGCATTGCTGTTTTAGATTAACATGTTTGATTGCAGTCCTAGCAAGTGTAGTTGCACCATCACTTTGAGGCCCGTCAATGTGGCTGCCAGTGGCCCTATTACACAGCAGACGCCCAAGGTGATCCAAGCTACCACCTTACTACAGCTTATCGTTCGGTAGGCTCCAAATCTGTAAGTGTCTCATATCACAACCTTCATTAATTCATCGCTTGCCACATTACACAGCAGACACTCCAAGGCGACCCAGGCTATCACCTTACTACAGCTCATCACTTGCCATATTACACAGCAGACGCCCAAGGTGATCCAGGCTATCATCTTACTATGGCTCCAAACCTGTAAGCATCTCATATTGCAACTTCAGCATGGAGGACATGACTGATCGTGCTCTTACTAGGTACCAGGAAGGTCGCTTCATTGATGTAGCACTCAGTGTCTTAGAAAAAAGGGTATCATGTTGAAAGGCAGCAAAGTAAGACCTAGCTGTAAGACCTACCGAACTCTGCAACATTTCACCCATAATTACATTTGCTTGCAGGACTGTCAGACACCTGGTTTATCAACGATATTATCGGTGACAGTACGTAATATTAAATATTGAGTGGGCTATAAGCTTATTAAGGCTCTCTATAGCTCCCCCGTTGCTCTCCCTCCTTGTTGCTACTCTGTCTCCCAATGCCCCGACAAACATCCCTCCGTTCTACTTCTCACCAGGTCAAAATGACTGTAATGGGGCTGAACGGCCCAAGGACGACCATGGTGGGTCTTCTGTGCATCCGACAAGACTGGTTGGCCACTGAGTGGGAGCTGGACATGCAGGCACAAGGTATGTTCTTTTGTTATGTTCTCTGATTGCTCTTCTCATTTTCATGTCAATAGAGCAACATGCTGCAATTGTACCTGTAGAAGTGGCATTGGAGGTGGGCATCAAGCCCACCTTCCATCATGACGCTGAGCACCCTTACCTCGACCACTCAGAACCAGCCCACAAGGATAGTAGTTCAAGCCATGAAGATGACGAAGTTCAAGCTACTTCTGCATCATCAAGAGCATCGATAAATGTATATTCAGCGTACTCACGGCTTCAACAACAGACACAGTACGTTGTACTATCCTCTAACTGTAATGTACACATTACATGGTTCACTTTAGCACTCGCAGAGCACATGGAGATCGCTGTAGACGTGACCTACGATATGCAAGTATGCATTCTTCGTGGGATGCACAACTTCCTTCCCTTGTTGATGCTTATCTGCTTTGGAAACATCGCCCTGCCACTGCGCCTGAGGAATCACAGGAATGGGTGGAGCATGTTTTTCATGTCACCCATGTAGGTGTGTTTGGTGCGTTTTGTTTCCCTGTCACATACTACAAGCTAAACTAACCCATGGTAGACTTGGATCCAAGGTTTGCAGTTCTCCAGCGGGATAATGAACTTGCAAATGTATCTCTCATTCAGAACAGCTTACTTGGAAGCACTCCAATGTCGCCCAATGTCATATCCATACTTTTCCCAGTCGCAACTCTGGTCTAACCTTGGCCCGCCTGACCTCTCCTTAGGCATAGATGCAACTCCGGATCTAGTCCGGCCATCTCCAGCCCCATAGCTGCACTCCAGCTCAACTCCAGTCACTATGTCCATCTCCGCCTCAGGACTAACCCCTGTCTTCCTACAGACAGATCCGCGGTCTAACTCCTCCGTGTTGGACCTGTATCTACCATTAGTCGCTACTCCGGTTTCAGTCCGGCCACTCCCTTAGCCTTGTCTGCGACGTAGCCCAACTCCGGCTGGTATATCCAACTCTGGCTCAGTTCTGCTCCTGCTCTTGCTCCGCTTCCTCTGTCAGGTCCACCAATGGCCTAGGACATTTCTATGTCCAACTCCGGACCTTCCCCCGGCTGCTCCGCCCCTCCTCCACCTGCACACTCCCTCTGCTCTTGCACTTCCTCCGGTTCCACTTCCTCTGGTTCCACTTCCTCCAGTCCTGGACATCGCTCCAGACTTAACATTAGTTAAGTCCACCTCTGACCCTTACCTGTCCTCTTCCAACCTAGTTCCCTTTACTTTACTATCCCTGCTTTTCCTCTGTCGTCCCTGTAACACTAGTTCCCCGTTTCTGCTTCCGCTCCAGTTTGTTTTCCTGCCCCTGCTTTATTTTCCTGTACCTGGATTATTTTCCTGTCCACTTCCGCTCTGTCCCTTGTCTCAACATTAGGGTGTTTACTTGTCACCATATATACTCACCTCTAGTTTCATTACTATATAAACTACCAAACTCCGGCCTAGTAGTCCTTAGATCAAATCTCAACTAAGATACTCCTCCCTCTGTACTACCCACTATGCTCTCCTAATCCATCTGTTCACCTAAACTCCTGAACTCCGGCCAACTCCGGTCTCCATCCTATCTCGTCCCCTTGGTCCTATGTCCGCTCCTAGCAAGTCTCCTACTCGCACAAGGGCAAAAGCCACCTCTGTCCCAGACTCGATGCTAGACCTCTAGGGACTTATCCCACCTCTGGGATGTCCTTCGTCTGGACAAACTGTGCTCAACTCCGGACCACTTTCCCACGGTCCGGACTTACTCCGCAAAAACCCGGACTTACTCCCAGTGCTCCTCTAGTGCCCGGACTTCGTTCATATGACCCGGACTTGACTGTCCACACTAACTAGCACCTACTAGTGTCTGGACTTACCTCCTCATTAGTCCCCTGCATCCCTGGACCTCCTAGTAAGATCGTTGAGGAGAACCGATCCTGACACCCAAGCTCGCAATCACATTCCAGTGCTTAGAACTGTACCATCAGTTGTGACAGCGCCAATCTTCATTCAGCATCCAGGCTTACACAAAAGTCCTCTGCGTATTGCATGGGGTAAGTTGACTCAAATCATATGTGATCGCTGCTGATTTGTATTGAGGTTACATATCGGCCTCACTTTCATGATCAATTTTCAATGACATTTGATGTGTATCTCACAATCCTACATGCCATCCAATGTCACATCAACCAAGCACTTGGCCGTGACAATCCCAACTGGCGCCTACAACATTATTGTCCTGCATGCACATTCAAGGTATGTTTTCAACATTCCTACCATTCTATCTAACAATTGTATTAGCAACCCGGTGAACCCGTCCTCATTCCTTCAAGTCTCAAGGCTATGGATGGCAACAACTCTGCCAAGCAGATGAATCATGCAGGTCATGCAGACCACTGCATATTCCCCAGTACATACATGATTTCAAGAGCTGATGTAGACACGTTCAAAGATGATGTGCACACGCGACCAGGTCAGCATGGCAGCACTGAGCACCATGATGGTGGTGGTTGTGCTGACACATGGAAGGTGGCCAGTGCAGTGGATGAAGATACTGTCAAGGTGTTCGAACAAACTGGCATCTTCCTCTCTGCCTGTAGACATGGCATCGTATTGATGTGTGCAGAAATGCTGTGCAGTGGGGAGCTGTGCGTGTCCGAACGTAACACCAAATTCATTGTTGCTGACTGTGTTTTCATAGCGCCAAGTATCCCTTAGCAACAGTCAACAAACTTATTAGCGTGCACGGTAATGATCAGGCGATTGGAAGTGACATTGGGTGCAGTCTCTCTGCCACCTTAGCTGCGAGCTCAATTGCACAGACAGCGAGGGTTGCAAACATGCAACTCGTCATGAACGCATTCCATGGGCATGCGCACAACCATATGTGCCAGCTCCAATACCATCCTCTTTATCTTCCTGGGACAGGTCTCAAAGACTTTGAGACCTGTGAACACATTTTCTCCAGCTCAAACGCCACTGCTGCTCTCATCCGTCATGCTTCTTATTTTCATTATATCCAGTACCTCGACATTCATTTCAGTCAATGGGATGCTGACAAGTATGCAGAGCTTAGTACGTTGCTCCTATTTCGCTTGGTCCGACTGTTAATTTGGTTCCAGGTCGCTTCATCAGGAAAAAGCATTTTGCTATATAGAAGGTGGCTTACATATGTAGCACTATAATGATTGCCATAGTAATATATATCACTTTATAGTCACCAAGTGTTTGCAGCAGCTACTATAACTGCTATAGTATTATATATTCCTATATAGAATATGCTCTTCAGACTGACCTTTCTAGGTACTTTTATAGTGTTATCAGATACTTTCATGCATATGGAATGGAAAACAGTAATATCATATATGATCTACCATAGAGTCTGATATGCATACTTACTTGCCCAGTTATTCAACAAAGATCTACTACACATATCCAATACATTATCATTAGTCCAATCAGAGGAAACATCTTCACTACCAAAGCAGGGAACAAGCTGGCAGCTTTGACGTATGCTTGACAAAGAAATGATATCAGCAGCAGGTAAGTTATTTGCCCTTTTTTGTGCTACGGTTACCAAGTACATGTTATGATCATTTTCAGCCTGACCTTTTAGCTTTGAGTACCACTCAACGTAGGCAAGAGGCTCTTTGGGCCATTGGGGTGGTGCAGGCATGGTTCCATATAGCATATCAGGCAGCTTAAAGATGACTTTAAGCTGTGCAATCCTAGTTCCTAATAATATGTAGTTGGTATTAGAACTGGACGCATCTTACTTGAATATTGCATTTACTCACCTTCTAGACCTGTCGACTCACATTCAGGATCAACCATCACCACCACAGTATCAAATTGAGCAGGTTGTTTTCCCCTTTCAGGTCTGGCTTTAACAGCATCGTTATCCCTTTCTGAGGGGCCCAACTCCAAACCCAATTCATCTAGAGTAAACTTGAACCCGTGATATACATCAACAGTGCGAAAGGGAATTTGAATATCGTCCAAGTCTGCCCTGCTAAGGCGGAAAGGTAGCTTCTGATTTAAGAAAGTCTTGAGGTCCTGTTCAAAGCCTGGACATTTATGTTTCTGTGCAACGTCCACCAGCATCTGTGAACTGCAGTGAGGTTTATTGGCTAGTTGCAAAGCATGGGGTTTTTGGAGGCCTATTTCATCCTCAATGCTGTGCTTGCTCAACTGTTGCGGATAGTGAGAGAATCCTGCTACCTTTTCGACCCTTTCCAACCAAGCAACCATCTGTGGCATGGCATTTCTTTTGTTGGAACCCCTCCAAGCTTCCTTTGCAACGTCAATGTGCAAATGCTCGAAAGCCTCCATATTGTAGTTGTCTGTAGCTCCAAATTGTTTGATGGCATCAATGTAGTGAAGAAGAGAATGAAATTTGGGAATGTTGAGATGGTCACAAATGCCCAGGTTGACAAGTACAGATTTGTGCTTGTGATAGAGGTCCAATGAATCTTGAAGATAGCCAAGAGTGATGTCATCATGAGTGGGGTACTGTGAGATGTAGATAAAATCCAGAAGGGCATGATAAGTAAGGATGACTCCCCGAGGCACCTTCCCCACAAGGCAAGCCAATAGAATTCGTGCCATGTCCTTTCACTCTTTTCCTGATATCTGAGACATTGCTGAAATCCCATTCTTGAAGTGTCGGACCCCATATGCTGGGGGGAGGGACCATATTCGAGCATCAAGTTCATTGGGATCCATTAGATCCTCGCACCATGTGACCATATGTTTGAAGATCCCTTGATAGAGTTGATGGAGTATGTCAGGGGTAATACAATGGTGAATGTCACAGAAGGGGTGTTGTACACAGCCAGATATGTCCTCTGCCATACACTTTGCATGGAATTCACTGAGGGTGGACAAAGCTGCCTTCGCCTGGTTGATGACTCCTAAAGTCCATTTTTGAGTGCAAGGGGCCTCAGGAGTCTGGGAACCTAGATTTTTAGCTTCGCTGCGGCACTTTGGACAGGTTCCATACTTAGTGCAAGTTACCAAGCACTGTTCTGGATAGTCTGCAACATAGCATGCCAAAATAGGGTGAACACGTCACACATATCCATCCCCACAGGCCATCTCAACTCCCTTATGTCCTGCTTCCTTCAAAGGTTCCAAAATTATCCGCATTGAATCATGGAATAACCGTTGAACTCTAGAGGACTTCTCTCATTTCATAAGGTTTGATCCCATTATTTTGTCCCCAGAGAGGTACCCAAGTAGTAGCATAGCCTGTTGTGATGGCTTTCGACAGATTCACTGTGGAATATTGCCCAAAGTTATATATATCGGATAGGCAGACTTTCCTCCACTGAACTGAGTAAGTTGCGTCTTATCTGTAGCAATAATGACCGGCACAACTGTAGCCCCTTGTGGAAGAAGGGATTGGACTGAGTACCACCACTTTCCAGTCCACATCTCATTGTATATGTGTCTGGATCATTGCCTATCAAAGTACTCTTTCTGGGGGACAAATACCAATTCTTTTGACCAAGTTGGATTGCCCAGAAGTGATTCAATGAGTTTGACAGGATAACGATATTGGAGTAGATGTTTGTTGTTGGGATTATCTGGGAAGGTGATGTAGTTTGTTCGCCATTCGGTACGTGTTGGGACATGGTCAATGGTTTGATGCATCGAGCAAGTGTTGTGATAGGATAATCCCAGGCTTTCAACAACCTTAGGCTCAAACTGTCAATCAGCTGAAAACTTGATAACAAAAATGATACGCACTCCAGGGATTGCCAACAACCTGTTCAGTGCGTTCTGCCCAATACCCTCCTCAATTGCCCAGCGAGCAACCTCCCAATCCACTGAAGAAGCAAAGGGTGTGTATGTCAGGTCCACTGTTCCAGTTCGTTCCGGTTCCGCCATTTCCACATCGCCCTCAAATTTCCTGCGCCAGTGTTGGTACAATGGCTCACTTGCCCTGAGAACCGATCCAGCACCAGGATAGATTTCAGTGAATGTAGTTTCTGTGTCGTCTAGATGCATCCAAGACGGTCCAGCAATGGGCCCATCAACATCTGGTTGCGCTGAAAGAACTGGCGAAGAAGGGGGGTGGGTGGGAATAAGATCAAAAAGCTCATGATTGAACTGATTGACTACTTCATTGGGGGGTTGTTCAGGTCCTATGGCAGGGTCAACGTAGGTGAAGATTGGAGCTGGTTGCTGGTCCTCCACCTCCTCAACCTCAACCCCCAGGTCCCTGAGTTTACCCTTTTTGTACCACTTACAATTTTCAGCTTGACTGAGATGCTTCAGAACCCCCTGTGCTGTCTTAAACGAACTTTTACCACAAGCAGGGCAAGTGCAGTCGTTGTATTGGTTGGAATATGCTTGCAAGGTGTGTCGCAGGGAGTACATTGCTGGAGTGAGAATGTGAAGGAATCTGTGTACAACAAAGCCAAGCAGATGATATATTATGAGCATGTGATCAAAACAAACAAGGAGCCTCTAGCTCAGAGAAAGCCAAAATAGTGCCTGCGTGCGATGCATCTGGTTTCTTTGAAGCTCGTCGACTTCTCACCCTACCTGACGTACCACTTTTCTTGGAGCTCCCTGAGCTTGCTCCCCTGCCCTTTCCAGAACCTGAAGTTCGAGCCCGCTTAATTACTCGACCTGACTCAGAATGCCTTTCCTCAACAGATGGATCTTGTGGGATAAGATCCAGATAGACCGGCGGAGGAATGCCGGAAGAAGGTGCGAATAGTTTGAATCCAATGCTGATGGGGAGGTGAATTACAGGCGTATACTGGGCAAGGTCCTCACTTGTCTGCAGTACCAAGCCAGGCTTAGTGTCGGTGACTTCCACTAGCTCCAGCCTTAGATTGTAGCGCTCTGGGCTGTCGGGAAGTAGACTAGTAGAGCCAAATGTATGTAAGGAGGAATTTGAGAGAGGATCTGTGCTGGATTGAGGAAATGAAGGGGTCATTGCAGAGACGGATGCAGAATCAAAGTGGTCTGCAGAACTTGAGGGTAGCTGTGCTTCCAAGGGAGTTATAGGGATATCATTGCTCAAGTTGTCTTGGTCTGCTTGATCTGCTGCCCTTGCTGCCTGTAAAATGGCCTGCATCTTCTCAAGCATCACCTTGTAGGTGATCGGACAGGTATTAATGACCTCGAAGTTGAACACAGCAGGGCCCCCGACGGGATCATCAACAATCATGTTGTCAAAGATTGCATGGAAAAGGTCCATGATTGCTGTGATGAGTGGCTGGAAATAGGGAGTAAAGTATGAAGTGATGTTCCTTTTGAAAGACGGTAGACCGCTAGCAAAAGCACTGGCTTTGAAGTCAGCAGCAGCACGGTAGCTACCAGGCATCCACCAAGACTTGAGTGTAGATCCTTCCAGCTCTTCCATGGAACAATGCTGTCCTGGACCCTCAAACAACACACAAATGACGACAAGGTCATAGAAAAAGGATTCAAGGTCATGGTGAACTTGATGAAAACAGCATGGTGGAGGGGTCAAAGCCTGACCAGACCACTGTCTGTCATACATGAGGTGCAGAGCCATAAAAGTCATGGAACCCTGCAAGAAATCAACTGTCAGTAGAGGTTTACAAGCTGGTTTACGACTTGCCATGCGGTGGAGAGTTTCATCTTCCTCCATGCCTCTTTGAAAGGGCTTCGTATTGGGCCATGGCATAGGAGGTTTGGGTTCTGAAACTTTTCGCAGCCTTTCTTCATCCACACGAGCGAAACCCCAGTTATTAAGAAGGCCTGCACTTTGCAACCTGGATACTAAATGAGTCATGATGATGAGCATATTGGTGATTGTAACATCTTGATGCAGCACCCCATGATCAAAGGCTGTCTGATGCACTGCAATGATTTAGCTCACTGTGTTCTTAAAGTAAAGAATATTACTTACCTATGATGCAGTCAATGATGGCCTGGATCAGCTCTTCACAGTTGGTGAAGTAATAAATGGGGCGTGCCACTGGTTGTGATGGATCTGCGTTTCGAGGGGGGCTGGTGTGAAGCCGAAGATGAACTTGTTCGTTGTATCATCTGTCCTCCAGGAGGGTCTTGGCTCTGTCAAATCCAACAGCTACAGCCCGATGTCCTGATGTGGAGGAACTTGCAATATCTCCAACAATGCATTCTTCCTCAAATATTGGGATGCTGTCGATGTCATCACTGAGCAGCTGTAAAATCTCACCCTCAGTGTAGGTGCGGTGAGGGTCGTGCCAAGTATCCTTAGCTATGAAGTATCTTCCACCCCAGCTGATGAGCCAAAGGGTAGATCCACAGCCCAATCCTGATTCCGAGATGTAAAGCACATTTTCAATGTTAAAAGTTTCAGCTCCAGGATTCGCGTTCAAAGGCGCTTGCATGGACATGTAGTGGGGTGGAGTTCCAGATTCTGGGGTGACGGATGGCGAATATCCTATGGCTGTGTCATCACCGAACGACAGGCCTACCACTAATTTGAGAAATTGAATTGGATTGTCGTTGATCGAATACTGTGGGGAGAGGGAGACGCCCCCACAGTCGTAAACTATAACCTGGAACCCTTCACTTGCAAAACCAACAGTGACGATGGCATCATGACCATCTTGTGTCCCCCAGATAATGGTAGCTTTGCCTAAGGGAAAGAGTTAGTTCCTACTGAGTCCAACTGAGCGTAAGTACTCACCAGCCAGTTGTTCTCCGATTTCCTTCCAGGAGGTGTTTTTGGAGCTGGACTTCAACTCTGCAACAGCCCTGGCGATCCTCCAATTGCCTGATATCAATTTATCTTTTGGAGTTGGACGGCCGTCAAGAAGTACCAGATCGGGTTTGCGTCAAGCGTTGTGTCCAAACATACATGATGTGCTATACTTCACAGTCCAGCTTTGTGAGATTGGGGAATGAGTGCATTTCTCAACAGCGAGTGTGATTGTATTGAGAAAATGTGCGAACACTTCCTCAGTACCAGTCTTCCTGAGATCAGGGCAGTTTGTCCAGGATCCATGGCATGCAGGGGGAATACTGGAAGAGTCAGTAGATGTAGAGGAAGCGGTTGTCTGGGACTTTGAAGAAGCAGATGTTGTTTGCCAATATCCAAGCTCTGTCAATGTGGCCAAGAGGCTGTTCCAAAATGTTGTGTTGTCCTTGTGCTGGGTGCCAAGCTGTATGGATGCCCTGGGCCAGAATTGAGTGAGAGTAGCAGAGTTGAATAGTGTATCGAGATATGTTTCACCCAGGTCTGCCTGCTTCAAGAAAACCTCCTGCTTCACGAGACACTCCCAATTCACGCGAAAGTAGAAGTCCTTTGGGTGAACGTGATGACTGCCAAGCTGCATACCAAAATTTACAATCAATTGAAAGAATTGAAATAAGAAAATGGCCAACACACAGCCAGAGGACCTATACCCAGAGTATCTTCATGGCGCAATTGCTGTAAACAATGGGTAAACAAGTCATGACCTTGGAAAGTTTAGCAAGTTCTCACACCCTCGATACTGAGTGCATTGTATAAGTCTACTTGCTGCAGCTTCTCCACATAACAAGGTGAGTTGTAGTGCTCTTGCAGAGGTTCTAATGGGTGCTGGTCATGGTCAGAGGGTGAGGATCAGTGCCAATCAATTGCAGCAAGGCGGATGACATGTCAGTATGTCTGTGTAGGAATTCACTGCGGTATACTGCAGTGAATTCCCACACAGACATACCGAGGATTTGTCATGGGACCATCATCGGATTGGTGGGTGTTTGGAAGGTGAGCGTTTGAGTATAACCCTGTTAACCCCCGACCCAAATGGCTGTGTATTGCTTCACCCAACGGGAGCTTGGAGCTTTGCTGCACGTCCTCCAGGACGATAACTCACCTTTGGCTCTAACTCACCTCAAACATTTCGCAGAAATGTTGCTTTCCTCTCCCATACCAGAAGCTAATGCAAACGTTCCCAAAGCTTTGACAACCTAAGTTTTTCTGCATCTGGTCCAATGATAGGAGCTGACTTCAGATTGCAGCACTCCAAAGACTTGTCAGCGTGGTGGACGGAAGGTGTCAAGACTTGCCACGACCACAACTGACAAAGTGAGCTGGCGACAATGTGGAAAAGCTCATATCCAAGGCCTTAGTAGCATTTATTCTCTTGCGGCAATGCTTTCTGCAGCAAACCAACATTCAGATCTATACAAGCCTTTCCGCTGGGCTCAAGACCTTCACACCTTGCTTGCTGCTCACACCCAGCACCGGTCCTACTCCCTGGCTTCACTATTGGCTCAATGTGGAAGTCTCAACAGCAAGAACATCTCAATGAACATCTTCGTAGTGGTTAGCCAAATTCAGTTGGTTGCTGCATGCCAAAAGTACGTGGACAAGTTGTCATACTTTGGCAGTGTTACTCACATCAAGCCTACGTCTCGAAAACAACCACCCTACTGTCACGGATGTTTACAACCAAGAAATAGAACTGCTCAAATTGGAAACCAGGATCCCGGGTAGGTGTACCTTTTTGGAGTGGCATGCAGATGGTTGCAAGTATGCTGCACTTGCAGGAGGGGGCACAGTTTACATTCTCTTGTTGATTGTGGGACTGGGGACTCGGGTACACTTTCACCTAGCTGAAGACGAGACGATCACCAAGCTGGCAAATGCTCTCAGGGAAGCTGATCCAGGTAAGTATATTGCTGCATCTAGTTGAGGCAGGCACTGACAAGACTATTCAGTGACCGAACTGGGCCAAACGGTCATGAGACTTATACCAACTGTATTGCAGTTAAGGGACCTCATCCCCCTCAGCATGTGCTCAGTCTTTACTTCAGAGTACCTCAAACAGTACGGATTACCCACTGACGTGGATTGCTGGGATTTGGAGGCGTCTGACAGTTTCTTTGACTCACTAATCTTAAAGTGGGTAAGGCCATTTTTTGTTTCCAAACCTTTGCTGATTTCTGTTCCCAGTAATTTCCAGCTTGTGAGCCGTGCAACGAACGTCTGGAATTCAGATACAACTCATATCCCTTTACTTACACCAATTTCACTCCTTATAGAGCAACATCTCTTGCCTCCTGAAGATCATTCTGAGAACAGCATTAGCAATCCTCCTGGCGACACACAAGATTGGGCCATACCACCCATAGGGCACCACCACATTGTTATCCGTACAGGGTATGATCCACAGCATCCAGATAACCGCAAGGATCCAACATTGTTCAATGGCGACGCGAATCACAGTCAACACAAGGCCTGGACAGAATTCCAGCGATCAAAGGCAGCCACAGCTGTTGAAGTTAGCAGTGTGAAAGACTTGCAGGACAGAGTAAGTGCTAGATTACAGTGTTACCACCCGCTACTAAGGACTTCCACATAGTTGGCGGTTCACTATCTTGAGGGGGTCAGAAGGTCAACAAATTCATTCCTTCGCATTCCTGCATCATTGCTACAGAAGTGAGTTTTTTTAAGTGACATCTGACACAAGGTTCAAGACCTATAACCAGCACAACATTGGAGATGTGGGGTACAGATGGCTCTCTACTGGCAAGTATCTCACACAGCATGCTGGCAGACTTGCAGGAAATGCTATTGGATCAACTTAAGTTGTGCTTCGAGCACAACATTTTCATGCCAAAAGACAGTGCCAATGAGGGTGAGGTTGGGTATGAAGCTATCCACCTAGCTTATTATAACAGACATGTTACGCAAGTAAGTTCATCACTTCACCTTTAATCAAAAGCTGATCCAGCCCTGGTATTACTTAGGGTGACAAGGCACCCAAAACAATTCAACCAAGGCTGTTGGAGAGGGAGGTCATGCACAATTAATTCCCTATATGTCAACAGATATGCGAATACATCAAAGGCTCTATGACAATATTCAGATAGCTTTGAAAGATCCACTGGATTTTTCTTCTCGTATGGTAAGGTTAAACTTGAATCATGATTATCCTAGTTGACGTGTTACAAAGCTAGCTCTCTCGTTACCCAAAGAATACACTGCACTAGAAAAAATCACCAGCCTTCTCCCCAACCATCCTATAATCCCTTCTTACCCCTTTTGTTGCATCACAGTCAACGTTAACATGGCAACATGGGGACATCAAGATTCAAAGGACCTTATTTTGTGCAAAGTCATCCCAGTTGGGACCTTCACAGGGGGGGAACTGGTTGTGTGGGAGCCAGGCTTGGTGGTGGAGTTGCCATCAGGCAGTGACATCGTCTTTTCTTCTTGGAAGATCACTCATTTCAATCTAGATTATGTTGGAGAGCAGGCATCACTGGTACTGCACACAGACAAAGAAATGGCCCGTTGGGTCGGGGATTGGAACGGTGTCACACACCAAACGTGTTTGGTACTGTGGACATGGAGAAAGTTAGCCGATGAAACTAATGTGAAGAACGCACCCAAGATCTGTTGAAAGATTGTCCCGACTTGAGGGATACAGACAGCCCTTGCTATCCATATCACGCAAAGTCAAGACTATCCTTATGCGAAGGATGAATACAAGCTCATCATAGCCATCTATCGCACAAGAATGACTATCCTGGAGCAAGAGATGACTGCCAACATCTAGCAGTTATCCCTCGCACGAGAACTGCCAAGAAGCAGAAGAATCCAAAGGATTAATGACCATTTCAGTATGAGAGAGGAATGCAAGCTTCTGCAGTCCAACTCCCATACCAGAACAACCAAAGAAGCAGAAGAAATGATTGA
>Ga0307518_10001502_pt1 | contig 17294 bp, 26 predicted proteins | sample 25_EM_MG_FD_203889 | JGI IMG/M metagenome (GOLD analysis project Ga0307518, IMG submission 203889) | Populus trichocarpa ectomycorrhiza microbial communities from riparian zone in the Pacific Northwest, United States - 25_EM | ecosystem: Host-associated > Plants > Roots > Unclassified | place...
CTATTCAAGTCCAAGTCTTTCTCTAGGCTCAAGCAGAGTCTAGCCTGTCAATCCTTCATCTCCAATTGCTTCTGGACGTCAGGAGCCCCCTTGCCCCTTTGCTGCACCAATCTCTAGGTGTAGTATCACTGCTTCAGTCTCAGTCTACCCAATCCCCGCTTTGACACTTCCTAGGCTTTAGGAAGAGTCCAGACCCCTGTCCCCTTCATCTTCCATCACTCCTGTACCCCAGGAGTATCCTGCATCTCTGTCTGCATCACCCTGTTGGTGTAGATCCCCTCTCCCCCTCCTCAGCACATCCTCTCTGGACACCGCGGAGGCAAACCACCACTTGCACTTTTTCGTAGTCCTTTGTTGGTGTTGTGTTTGGGTTATTACTCCGACCCAAATCCACACTTTGACTCACACCGCATCTGCACCAGCACCAGTCCCAGCACCCGTTCTCGCACCTCCCCCAGACTCCCCCAGCTCCGGCCCCAATTGAACCAGAAGAAGACGCTGAGGAGGAAGCCATCCATGCACGCATCGCAGCACTTCGCCGAATCTCAAGAAACGTGAAGAGCGTGCTGCCCTTTTGCGTAGAGTCGAACACAACGCGCTGAAGAGTCGTATCAGCAACGCTAGAACCAGTTCTTGGCTGCTAGGTGTCCTGCTGTGAGTCCTGTGTCAACAGTGGGGAGCTCGCCAGTGCCCCCTACCCCACCTGTACCTTCTGTAGTACGTGTACCGCCCGTTACTACCATGCCCCCGTGCCACTCGTTGTCTCTACCTCCCCTGTGCCACCCGTCGTCCCTACCCACCTGTACCAGCCGCTTCTGTGGAGAAGCTGTGCAATAACCCATTCAGCCGTCTTATAAAGGATGGAGGTGCAACCAGGTCAACACCCTCATCTGCAGCAGCTCCAACCACATCTAACAGCATGACCAACAACCCCTTCTTCACAGACCGCCCCTTCCCCAATCACATCTGCACCCACACAACCCGCAAGCCCCGGGATCCCCCCACCTGTCATCTGGTCCGAGACAGGTGGCTCATGGCGAAAACATGTTCGTGAGCATCCCTAATCCCTGATTTCCTACCTGGTCTAACTTCCACCCGAATACCAAACACCAACCCTTCCTTCTCCTTTGGTCCCCCAGTCGCGCAGAGCGATAACCTTGACCCTGCTCAGTCAGTGATGGATCAACTAACCCACAGATGTGCCAACATGCCACACCCAGAGCATGCCCACCCAGGCAAAGCAGAGGGTCTCCCCCTCCCCCAGGATGTCTACGAGGCGACTCTAGCACTGTCAAATGGAAGTTTGGCATCCCTCCTCGCATTGCTTTCATGAAGATTCAAGAAAAAGAGAACATTCGGCCATACATTGAAGTGTTGATCAGACACTCATCCGTTGTCTGCGGCGACTTTGCACATAAAGAGGGGTCGTCTTAGCCAATGAAGACTCGTTTGGGCTACATTCATTACTTGTGTATTGTCCGTGCTATCTACGTAGGTGCCATTTACAGTCTGTCCGTGTCACGCTCATCCCCGTCTGAATGAGTTGTGTACTTCGTTTACTTGCACATCGGTAGTGATTCCTTCGTAGCTAGGCAGTTCTGGGGGAGAACCCTCTCCCACTACCGTGGGAGTCAGGAATTATTGCATAACTTTTATTTGACTTTCATGTCATAAGAGTTTCAAGCTGCTGAGATAAGCATTGACTGCACTTCTTGACAAGTGCTACAAGCTTCAGCTATGTCGAGGAGTGAACAAAGAATGAGGAAACCATACCGAAAGTCACCATTCCTTTCACTTTCTATGCTGAAACGGTTTCCCTCGCATCTTATGCCGGGGGCTGGACGAGCCTTGTCACTTTCACCTGTCGTTGACTCTAGTGCCATAGTCATGCAGCACATTATCGAGTCTCCTTCACCTGAACATACGAGCAAGGAGTTCCATCTTGGTAATGTCACAATTATAACTACAGGAATTTGTAGCTGATCTCTCATTTATCAAGAAAAATGCAAGGAAATCCTTCGGGCACTTTCTGGACCCCAACGAGAATATGCAGAAGTAAGCCATATCATTTTCTGGATTTCAAGGTCTAAAGCATGGTCGAGAACAGTACAAAGATGTATCTCTGGGTGATTATACCTATATTGTGGATCGCTCAGCGAGTAATGAACATCGGAAAATGCGGATTAAGTATGTTTTTTATTACCGTCGCACGCAACCAGGTGGCTAACTCCCTTGTTTAAACATTAGACTAACCTTCTTCCCATGCTCTCAACGTCTAATGATCCTATCTCCCCTCCCTGCTCACAAGTCCATCTTGTGTGAGATCTCCACGATGCTGGCCAATGTTTTGGCTATGTCACGACCGCGTGACGCCTCGTGACTCCACAAGGCCTCTAGTCTGTTATAGACTCAAGTCCAATCGTGATCGGACACCTCCGACGCTACGTATCCATCTCCACTCCGACAGTTGACGCTCTGTCTCCTTTTAGTAAATAGTTCCGCGCTTACGCCTCCGGTTATTGTATGCTTCCGTTCCGCTTCCGTTCCTGCTTCCCTTGTTCCCATTTTAGATTAGATCTGATTACTCATAGCTGTGTCCCGTTAACCTTTTGATCCATTACGCTTATCACTGATCTCCGTTCCGTGTATGTTACTCATCCGTTTGTCATCCGCAGACTCTTAGCTACCTCTCCGCTATGTCTCTCCTCCGCTTCTCGGTTACTATACATATCCGATGTAAACTATAAGTACTCCGCACGCTGAGGGGATTGTCCCTCAGTTCGAATATCATCTTGAATACTTCCTGCGAACTCCCCTCTGTTCTCCTCTGTCTCCTCTGCCTTCTGGCAACTCCGACCTTCGTCAGACCTCCATCACTCTGTCCTTAAGTCCTCCGAAATAAGAGGACGCAGGTATCGCAAGGGCGCAGCACATACGCTGAAGCCAAGTCCTCAAACACTTCCGCATCTCCTCCGCCTGTCGTCGACAACCCTTCGCACTTATCTCCGCTCGTGTCGGAGTTCGTCGGAGGAACCGGTTCTGACAGGCTACTATGCCAATCTCCCAGAAGATACTAAATCGGAGAGTTGTGGGCAACATGCCCTTCATAGGCCAATCAATATTCGGAACCCCCGATTTAATGATTTTGACGGTGTATCGTGGTTCACTCAAGGAGCGACAACGGTGGATTATGGAGTGCACCTTTTCTCAAAGGGATGAAGATGCCACGCGAAGACTACAACAATACATTCACAATGACCCTGATTTACTGGTGGTCGGAAAGATTGTCATCAAGCAAGCAAGCACGTACTGCAGCCCAGGTTGCAATGTTAATCTTGCCACACAACTTCGGTTGGCTCCCTTGATGACGTTTAGTGAGTGGTTAGGGCACAAGAGCGATGAGCATGAGTTCGGGCAAGTGGAGGTGGATGGTTTCACCTGGTTCTCTCTTTCCCATGTGGAGATCCATCTTTGGGTTCGTTCGCCTGGTAGTTCTGCGATCAATTTAGATCGCTTGGATGGAAACAGCTATGCATCTGGGGTGTGTGATCTCGGTTGAATCTTTTTATATGCTAATGATATGTTTGCCTTACACACACAGATGATATACCCAATTATCAACCTCGATGATGTGGATATGAATTTCCGGAAGGGCCTCCTGCGCATTCGCGATGCCATTGTATTTGAACTTAGTGCCATGGGTGAAGATATCATGTTAGTGGATGCAGTGGAAAATTGGTCGCTGCCTGCTGAACTGATGGACCCGGATGTGTTGCGGGCAACGTTGATGTGTGCGGCCTGGAGCACGGCGTACTTGCGATATGCATATTGGTACAACAGTGAGTGAAAAAAATTATACAAGGCAATTTATGGTTGGTCTTCCACTTCTTGGATGCATGTATTCAGTCATGATGATGCCAGTAGCTGCTAGGCGGGTTATCAATGACTATTTTCTGTCGTATCTTACACCAGTACTCCCAGACTATACATTTCTGTTTGCTTAATGTTGATCACGATAGGACGGATGGTGCATGCGCTGATATCCCTTTACTATTGTTATCCAACTTTCTGGTCGCATTACACAGCATTTAGATCACTTTGATATGATTCTGTTGGAGTGAAAACTGCAAGGAATATGTATTTTCGATTATAAGCCTTTTAGGTAGCACGACTAATTTACAAAATGATTGGTGTGAAGTGGTAAGGCATTCTCTAATGCTTGTCAGTCAAGAAAGTTATGTAATGCGACTGTAACTCGCATATTTATTTTGCTTATATAAAAATGCCATAAACTCATACAATGCACCCACGGTTTTAGTGATGCGTCGGGCGACTCGAGCTGCTCAGGAATAGTATGGATACACCAGCAAATCGTCGTGTGTCTGAACATCCTGAGACTCATCTGAGTGACCTGGGTGTCTGACCATGCCTGAGAAATGTCTGGGATCAGGACATGCTCTGGAGCCAGGTTTGTCAGATGGAATTCATACCCACATGACAGACATCATGACAGACATATTTACAGACCATTCCAGGTCATGATCAGAGTGAAATTCAGTCCAATCAGACCCATTGAATGATTAATAGTATGCACAGGTACTTAGTATAAATTCATGCTACAAGTGCACAATGTATCTATTGCATCAGTGGTAGTATACATGAATTAATCTAAATAATTTGGAGCCGGGTGGCCAGCCGCTATCGTCATCTCCGCCGTGCTGGCATGGAAACATCACTGTCATCGTCGCCATGAACAGGGGTGGTTGTCGTTGTCGTTGTCATCCAAGTGGCAATGATGGTGGTAGTGTCTGTCGATTGGAGCCACAGATGTTGGTGTGGGGGTGGTAGTGGGCTGGTGGGGCGGTCAGGATCAACATGGTGGGCAAATCATTGTCGTCGGCTATCATCGTGATGGTGGCCGCTGTTGGCATCGATCATAATTAAAAATAAATTAGTGGATAATAAAACTCACTGAGTGGTTGTGCTGCTGTCGACGTCATTGTGCAGGTGTCATCGTTAGCGGCAGTTGTGGTTGTGGTCGTGTTCATCATGGTGGGGTAAACGTGTGGTGGTGGTGTTGGCTGGTTGTTGTAATTGACATTGTCGTGCGGTGGCGATCATGGTGGACAGTGCAGCCAAATGGCCACTGTTATCGTTGCTTGTAATTAGAAAAGAAAGGGAAAAAAAAGGCTCATCTTGTGCCAGACCTGTGGGTGTAACCCATGCTGTGTACGTGTCCACGTCCGCGTTGCGACACCCATGTGTACGCCCGTGTCGTTCCCTACAAACAGAATCAGGGCATGGCGGCACGTTGGTGGTCACTGGATGGTGACAGCAGTGGTTGCTGTAAGCGTGTCATCACTGTTTGTGGCCGTGGTGGCTGACAGCGAAGGCCCGCTGGGGAGAGATGGGCGAGCTTTCAGTTGGAACAGGGTCTCTGAAGAGGAGATAAGCTTGTTCGAAGATATCTATGATACAGCTTACTGATGAACATGCAAGTCGTGCATCTGTCTTCAGATGGTCGAGGAAATGGCAGTGGGAGATGTCGAGATCGAGATGGATAGCAGTGGTTTGTTGATGATGTGAGCGAGCGGATGCCAAGATGCAAGATGTCATTGATGAGACTTAGGCAAATTTTTGGGGAATGCATGATTACATCAGCATGTTGAACTTTTTCCTCAACGCTCACCATGGTCCACAACACGTCGACACCCAACTCCAGTTCCTCCTTTGGGTCTCGATGGATGCATTGGTGCAGCCCAACAAATCAAGTGCTACGCTCAGGTCTTGACGATCCCAATGATACGAGAATCACGACAGCCAGCATGAACAGCATTCACCACCATCACCAGCAACAATGGTGTTCTGCACTCTGACCACTTGAACAAGGACGACGACAGCATGACACTACCATCACCATGGAATCAAACAACGATCACTGGCTCAGTGGCATCTGCTTGAGGACCACAACCCTCCTAGCTTCACCTGCGAATTTCCCCAAAGCCAACACGAGCAAGTGCAGAGTCAAACATGAACGAACGACGACCTAGCCAACAACCCCACGACTCGACTGGCCTACTATTCACACCACAATATAGACCTAGCATTGCCCAGCATCGCCACGATGGGACCATTAAAGTCATGATGAAGTCCATCGAAATGACAGGACCACCAGTGCAAGATGATGACGACGACTGGCCACCTTGACCATGACTACCCCGCTGGCCCCTCCACCACAAACACACCCACTCCACCTTTGCCACCAACATGTACGTGTCGACGGCTACTACCTACCACAGCAAACTGATGTTTCCCACCGTTATGGCTCCCCATGATGACCACGACATGGCTTCACCACCCCAGCACGTCAATGAGCCTTACTACCCCAGTGAGTCAACATTGATGGCCCCACTGCTATGCTCACGATGACTTGGTACACGATCTCACGATCTCGGCATTTTGGGGCGATCTCAGCCAGATGACCCAGCAGATGACGAGTAAGGTAAAATCTACAATCTCGTTGTTGGATGCTAGCTAACCGATGACCGTTGTGTTTTCAGTTGGATGGCTCGGTGGACGAGGAGTAATTCCATGCTTGGCTGCCTTCGACAACACTGGAAGCTGGATGGTAGCACAAGTACATAGTGTGTACTACAAGTACCAATACCTATGAGAGGCCTGAATCATATACACTTTTAATTGCTATGTCTGCCATGATCTGAGGCTTGCTGAATAGGCTGGGTAGAACCTGTAATGTATGTCTGTTGTGTATCTGGCTGCTGTCTGGAATGGGCTGAATAGACTGTAACCAGACAGATGCCAGACAATGATGTCTGACCCAGAAAGGAACGTGCCTGATTTCAGACATGGGTCTGGGACATCTGATGTGTCTGACATGTCTGACACTGTCTGTCCCAGACACTTCAGACACTTGTCAATTTGCTGATAGTATGGACACGATATATATCTGCCTCTGAGCCAGCAGAGGTAACGAGTGAAGAGTTGAGATGAGAGATAGGCAGGTCAGGGTTAAGCATGTCCATGAAGTTGAGTTTCAGAGTCGGCCGCATTCATTAATCGTAATGCATCTTCAGACCAGGAGTGAGTACATCTGCAAACTGTCTGAAATGAACGCCTAACTTAACCGACTTACGAGTCTTACGTGCCCGTGAGATTGATGCATCCCATTGGTGGAGAGGAGTCGACTATTACAGCAGCGACGTATATGGCCATAGCGGTGGTACTACTGAGCTTAGATATCTCATATCTCATCGCACTGTCTTATCACCAATACACCCAACATGATAGTGACTATCAACAGTAAAGAATGTAACAATTCGTAGCATACTAAACAGGACAGTGCTGCTCACAATTCTGTAGGTAAAGAATGAAACATTTCCTTGTCTGCGAAGGAATTGAGGTAAAATTGCAAATAATGTTCCTGCGATGTCTTATGATTTACCATGTCCATGATCTTCTGGCCATACACTGGAACAAGCTCGACGGCGAGTATTATGTTGACCAGGGGGAAAATGGCGGAAACTCTCTCTAAACCATTGGGTCCAGCAACCATGCGCCGTTGAACAACCCACAGGCCTGTAACCTCGTCCTTCATTACCCAATTGAAGATATCGACATATACAAGAGGCGTAGAAAGGAATGGGGGAAGCTCGGTTCCAGCACGTGCTTGAGGCTGAAATACAGCGCGAACCTGCCCAACAACAGCTGCAGGAAAAGCTTATGAAATAAAAAAAGTGAAGCGGTTGAAAGAAGAGGAGTGCTTACCTGTGGAGATTCCATATTCCAACACTTGAGGACTGAAGAGTATGGCGTCCGCATACCCAAGTGGGAAGTCGTCTGAAGGAGGGTAGGCTTGGATTAGGCGGGAGGGCATGACGGTGCAATTGTTGAAAGCAGATAGAAGCTGGAGTCGAAATTTCTTCCAAACTTGGAAACGGAGAGCATTGTAAAATGCGAGTTGGGACTGGGAGACGTTGGGCAACGTAAGGACAGATCTAGCGACATATGATTCGTAGAGGGAGGGGAGTGTATGGAGCTTGTACATCGAACCCAAATGTTGAATAGTGTGACACGATGAATCTGGTTTCACTGTGAGGTTAAACGCCACCCGTGAATCCTCATGAAGGATCCCTTTGAGGAAGTGATTGTGTATTGGGCGTGGTGGCCCCATCAAATGCATTTGCTCACTGGGGAGGATCTCTTGGATCCAAGCAAGAGTGGGATCGACGTACGTGCCATGTGATTGTTCGAGATCAGTGGCGGGGTTGATCAAGGAGATGTCGTGCGAACAAATCAGTGCGTACAGGTTAAATAGACGCATCCTCTCCTCACAATCAAGGAGACAAACAATCTGTTCCATGAAGGAGTCGTGGTTGCGAGATGTCCATTCAAATGTGTGCTTGCAATGCATTATCAATAGTTGTTCGCTCACATCGGCGGTATGCTGTATAAGGGAGCCTACGGTCTGGATCGCGGTCACAAAACTCTGGAACAGCTCGAGCTTTGGGATATTAAAATCAGTCTTTAACCCAGTCTTTGTCCTCCGTGCTTCTGCCTCTGTAATGAAATGCTTGTTGGCGTGGAAGTCCTGGAGGGCCGCCTTCAATTGTTTGATCGAGGTCTGGGTGTGCACAGGGCTCTGAGCAAGATAAATGAATTCGATGAGCAATCGGATAGCCCTCACAAAGCCGGCAGGAGCTGCACCCGTGATAGTTGCAACAATCGTGCGCTGGATGTCGCGATGTTCCCTGCCAGTCATTTGTTGGACATGGCAAACACCAGAGGCAAAGTGGCGTACACCAATGCGCTTGTGCATCGACTTGTACCATAAGTCAAGTTCCCTTGATCCGATAACTTCTTTGCACCACTTAAACAGGTGATCAAAAAAGAACTTGTGGCAGGCGTGGAGTAGCTCGGGGACGAGGAAGATGGATGGATCAGAGAACATCCAATTTCTAAAAAATGGCAAGTGAACACCTAGGAGGCCGCACTCTTTGCACTTTTTCTGAAACGCAGCCACATCCCATGGATCAACTTCCTGACAGATCTCGAACAGTTGCTGAAGGGTATGCCTCACATCTCGAGGGGGGTGGGTTACGCCATCATCAAAATCCTGGGTCCTCGCAAGGGTAACCGGGGACAAGCTTTGAGAAACAGCCGCAATCAATTGTTGTTCAGGAAGATCTGCGGTGTAAGCGACTAGTGGTGTAAAACAATATCAGAGGTCCCCAACAGGATCGGGAATGTATATGCCCGTACGAGCGGCGATCTTGAGACTAGCGCATACGATATCGACACATTTGTGCCAAACTCTGGCTTGCAAAATCGTTTGATAGTCTGGATGGACATCGAATTTGGGGATTGGCATGAATGCGACAAGGTTCCAGGCATGCGATGTGGCTTTCATGCGCACGTCAGATCGGATATTCCCAGTGGTGAGGAACAACGGGTGCATTTCTAGACCGCCAGTGTGGCTAGTGACTGGCATTTTGTCGGATGCAGCCATGATTGGAAGAATGGTTGTGCCCTCTGGAAGCATGTCCTGTATACAGAGGTGAGTACAATGTTGTACGAACTAAATGTACTTTACCTGGAGGGCCCAAGCATATGTAGAAGAGAAGAATTCACCAAACTCCCGTCCTTCATCTGTAGAGATGACATGAGGATCGTATGTCATGTCCTTGGCAAATACAGGGTTGCTGAATATTCCCTTTATTACTTCTAGTCCGTCCCGCCAGATAAGATGGATCGGATGAGTTGATTTGTAGCCAGTAAGTTCAATTTCCGTACAGTGCCACGGTGCTCCCTGTGGTAAGGCTTCCATCCATTCATATAGATGTGTCTTGTCCTTGAAGGAAGGCTGGTTATCATTAAACTTCATGGTAGATTCAAAAATATGTGTAGTGCGAAGATGTGCCCACTAACCCATCGAAGTTTGAGTAAACATTTGGTATCACTCACTGAAAGTGACCGACAGAGGAATTGGCCTAGCTCCCACTCGGCTTGATCTTTGAAAGGGTAATAAACATTGTGAGCGCGACGATGCGCGAATTTATCCTCTTGCATTTGCTCGAAAAGGTTGGAAGCGCGACCATAGATGTAACCTGATGTCGGGTGAAATGAGGCAACAGGTGGTCTCTCACCTTGTGCCTGTGGCTTTTCTCCACGAATGAAGGCGGGGGGTACTGGTAATCTCTTGGTGTGCATGTCTTGGGGCCAGCACGATGTTTCGCTATTAAGATGCTCTGTGACATGATCAGCCGACCAGAAACTAACATTGCAACCTGGACATGCATGTCCAGGGCTGGAAGGGGAAAGGTGAGTCATGCTCAATGGAATCAAGTAAAAGAGTAAACTTGCATGCTATTATCAAGTCGCAGATGTTCGTCGTCCATAGTGCAGCCTGGTAAGTGAGTGCTTGAACTGTGAAACCACTAAGTCCTTCAAACTCCGATAGCTATGCACTTTCGTACTCAACAATCTACAAACTCAGAAGACCACGTCAATGTCCTCCTCCTCCTCTGAGTCCAGTGGTACACCTCCCTTGACACGGTCGCCCCACTCAAGTCCCACTTCTAGATCCACTGGGACCTTAGATTCTTTCGACCCTCCCATTCGCACTTTCTCTCCCTCAGAGAAGTTCTTTTCATCAGAAACTCTGCAGTCGCCAAAGTCGCCAAAACACGAGTTTCAAGCAGAACCAGTATCGCCGTCGAGGTCTGTTTCCAGTAACCAGGTTGGTGAAATAACCAACTCTATTTCTTGTAGATATCAGCCCTATACACGTCGCCACAGTATTGGAGCGCCTGAACGCTCCACTCAACAAGTTCGTCCACCAAGGATGAGAATGGGAATGAAGGTAAGTAGGTAGACTCTTTTGATTGTAGCAAGTGCTCATTTAACATAGACTAAGGAGCCATATTCCCGTGAAATCACTTGTATGTCGACAGCCTTATTGAAGAAAGCGGCCTTTGCCAAAGAGGCAAGCCGTGAATATCAGCGCCAAAATATTCTCGCTACAGCATGGAAGATCGAGGAGCTCAGGAGACAAATCGATCTTATGGAATGTTTTCAGGTAGAGAACAAGGATCGCTTTGACAATGCCTCGGGTCAACTTGAATTTGTGGAGTCCTTCCTATCGGAGGATTCCCTCTCAGAGATCAGAGCCGATCATACATCCCTCTTGTGCGCTTATCAGGAAGATATATCTGGGCTTGCCATTACCGATGGTGAGATGGACCGCCTCGTTGAGAGGTTCTCGAACGAGGACCATGATGGGCTGGACCATCTCACAGGGAAACTTCCAGATGCAGGCTGCACAAAAGAGGGGTAATCGGCAAGTGGAAGCTATGTTTATTTTCTCATTGTTCCATCATGTGCTTCATGTATGCTTTTGGTGTATGATAGCATATGTAATTGAGTCCTTCTTTGCTGTGTGTTCACTTTAAAAGTTCTCGAGCAAAATCTAGTCGCCGCTCATCGATGCATCTTTGATACTGACCACAATGAGTCGTCCACAGGCAGGTCGAAGTCGCAAAAAAAAAAAATGTATATTTTGTGTGCTCGTCACAGCTGAACCCCAGTAACTGAATTATCAGAATGTCGAAAAACCACCACGAAACTCAGGCCTCAATGTCGGCTTACAACCCATGGCGAATCAACTCAGCCTGACAGGCGACCAGCCAGAACCCCCGCCAGCGTTATCAATGTGCACTGTAACGATGCAATCAACTTCTGGGTACCTGCCTCAACTACAACAAAAGTATGTATTTCCTTGATGCCATGATCTCCGCTGATCTGCCCTTCAGCTTCAATGAAGTTCAAGATGCACGCCTGTACCAACAGTCGAACTATGACGGCCACACTGTCACAATGGAATCAACTTCTGGGTATTTACCTCAATTCCAGCCAAAGTACGTATTTCCTTGATCCCAGGATCATCGCTGATCTGCCCCTTCAGCGAAGTTCAAGACACAAGCCTGCATCAACAGTCAAACTATAGTGGCCCTCAGCAACAACCACACCCATATACCACCAGAGTTCCTGTTTCAATGGCGGAGGGGAGTGCCCTGCGGCCTCGTCGTTTGGAGCATTCAGAAGAGTTCGCCCGAATCTTTCGCCCCTCATACGCGTCCCGTCCATATCCTGAAGTTCGTCTGGTACCTGCACTCGCACCGTTGCGTGGAGAAGAAACATCATGCAAAGACATTCAAGTTATCCGTGTAATTCATTTCCTTTTGCTTTCTCAAGTTTAAATTCAAGTTTAACTACTTTTCTAGACGGTCAAGACGACCACAGGCATCTCCAATATCTCGGAAGCCCGCTTGATGCGCTCACTCCCCCCAACTCCCCCAATTCCGCATTCCCTCCCCCCAGACCATGACCCTCCGCTTGCCCACTCTGCAACGCAACCAACACAACAACAAGGACGTCCACTACGATCACGGAAAAAAGGGGATCCTACGATGGACTTGATCGTGTCACGCGCAAGAGACGAAATCAGAACTCTCGTCCTTTCTGAAAATCTGTTTCCCAGTGAGGCAGAACGCAAGGAGTTGATTGAGCGATCGGTTTCCATTGCAGCAGGATGTGTGCTCCATGATCATCGTGAGCTTTTCTCGTTATCTTAGCACTACCTTGATTAACACCTTGTCTCCAGACAAGGCAGAAGTGTGGACAACGGAACACCTGAATTCATTGCATCCATCACTATCGACACTTATTGGCGGTGTCCGCCTTTCATTCAAAGCTACTGCTGCAAATCTAGTCCCCTACGCCTTCGGTCTCCACCCACAGCTATCCATCTCTACAAGTGCCGCCACACGACACACAATGGAAATCATCAGGGAACTTCTTGGCGACTTCAACTTCTTCCTCGTCGATCATAATTCCATTCGTTTACCAGCACACCCTGCACTCATTACTATCATCTTACAAACCATTTTCCAGTCTCACGGCGGAAAATTACAGAGTTGGGTAGATTTCGCACATCTTGACACTATCTTTGCCCTTAGCGGCGTCGCGATCTATTCCATTCTTCTCGAGTATCAAACTGGCATTCACCACCCCGCGGAATTTGGAGTAGAATTTCGTACAAAGTTTAACGAGTGTAAACAGAAGCTGGATGATATCAGGGGCGATCCGGTGGCTCGTGAAGAATTAAGTAGATTACAGTCGGATCTGATCACTCGAGGAAAATGTATGTAGCACACTGGTCATTTTCATATCAATTGCTGTTATCATGGCGGTAGTGATCTGTTGATAACCAGCCCACTGTCAAAAAGGGAAATCTCGTGCGTTCACGTTACTTTACAACATGTTAACTAATGAAGCTAACCAAACGGGGACCATTGTGAGCACTTCTGCTCGGCTATGACTTGCAGATCCGGGGCCCTAGCCTCCAAGGAAGACAGTCGCTTCTTCTCAGCTTATTGTCACTGATTTCGGTCAATAAGACACTAGCGCTTAGTTGCTTGCTGTGTTATGCCGAAACTTTTCGGCTAGAAATCACACGCGCTATCCTTCCTTACCATCATCAGTTGTCCGCACTGGCATATCAAGACACCAACCAACCAAAAAGAACGAGCCTGATTGTCACCAATTCATTGAGAAGAGGTATGGACACCATCTACAATCGATGATCACAGCCGAGATTGACATACATATGCAGTATGCGCTTGATCAACGTAGGGGCCTTTCTTGAAAGGGAGCAGTGGTTTGGACAGGGAAAGCGAGTTGACCGTCGAGCCAAAGTGCTTGAGTTCGGTGATGACGAAGTAACAGAGTACGCGATCTTATCCCATCGGTGGATCGAGCAAGAAGTGGATTATAACGAGGTAATCAAGCTCGCGAAGATGGACGAGGAGGAGAGAAGTGAAATTCGCCGGCGTGATGGCTATCTAAAGATCCTCCAGAGCTGCGAGCAGGCGAAGAAGGATGGGTACAAGTGGTTGTGGGTCGACACTTGCTGTATCGACAAGCGAAGCAGCGCAGAGCTATCAGAGGCCATCAATTCCATGTACCGGTTGTACGAAAACTCAGGGATATGCTACGCGTACCTCCATGATGTTCCCAGTTCATCCTTTCCCACTGCGTGTAACAATAAGAAGTATCCCAAGTCGATCGGCTGGCCACAGTGGTTCTCGCGTGGGTGGACACTGCAAGAGATGATAGCGCCGAGGGATCTCCGTTTCTTCAACAAGGATTGGCATCCCATCAGCGACAAGAGGTCACTTGCACCAATCTTGGAAGATATCACTGGAGTTCCACAGGATATACTGAAGGAAGGACTTTCCTCAAACCGCCCGTGCGTTGCCCAGATTATGTCGTGGGCTGCCAATCGGACGACGACTCGAGTGGAGGACAGAGCTTATTCTCTGATGGGTCTGCTGGACGTGAATATGCCGATGTTGTATGAGGAGGGGAAGAAGGCTTTTCACCGTCTTCAACTAGAGATCATCCGCACGTCGAACGACCACAGCATCTTTGCATGGGGTTGCAACGGAATGAAAGTGCGGACTGGCAGTATCCTTGCAGATGACCCAAGCTTCTTCTCGGGTTGTGAGAAGATGGAACCGATGGGTCAGGACGAATTCATCAAATCTCTCAGACATGATATTTTGGAAGAAGAGCTCCCTTCGATTGAGGACGATCGATTTGGCACATCCCTCATCACGAATCGTGGCATCCAAATATGGCTGTTCCTCCGTCGCCGTGTTGGCTCTGACTTAGCCTTCAACGCCCTGCTACCATGCCGCTCTCGTCCATCGAATCCACCGGTGGTCATCCATTTGGCTTTGTGGGAATCCAATTGCTACAGATATGGAGGGTCCCTATTTGATGGAATAGAAATAGATCGGCTGACAGGGGAACCTCTTCAGTTACGTCACGTCTATCTCAGATATCAAGACATGCCGATGCATTGCAACTCCACATTCGAAATCGATGACAGTGCGATCGCCGAGAAGGGTTTCACCTGCTTGGCGATGCAGAAAGAGGAACCGAACCCAGGGAACACGGTCACTCTGAACATCATAGATCCTCTTTGTGTCAAACGCTATTCTCGCAGGCAAGAGTATAGTAGTTTCGAAATGGGCTTTGGACACTGGTTTGGCCAAAGTTGGATTTGTGTGAAACCTCACGGGCTCTTCAGTGGTTCATTGATCTCAGTCTATGGCCAAATGCTGGCCAGAGCGCCAGAGCATGCACAGTTCATGAAGAAGGCATGTCCCAGAATTGAACGCCGCGATCAGGTTTACATTTTGCAAACCCGTCTCCCTCAATCAACCCGGATCCTGCAAACTTCTTATGTCATGTGGAAGAGCATAAGGGTGCGTGGAGTCAAGCTTGAGGTATTTCGGGATCCTGGTTTCGGTAATGTATCCAGTCAATGGACAGGCTTCGACATTGGTGTAAGTAGATTCTTTTTTGTGCATGCACATTACTATCTCATTGCAAGTCACTACTTACCCGGGGAACAGACGATCCCGACCGTGACTGGCGGGGTCTCATGATACCCCAATGTCCGAGTGAGCAGGGTAGCTATGAGCTACTTGTGGATGGGGTCTCCATGGAGTTCTCATATGCACCCAATGACATTAAGGTGGGTACACATACCTTTCATACACTGTCCGAGGAGTCTTACGAGAACAGCTGGGGGACTATGGTCACTTTACGGACTCCGAGGACTTCTGCTGCGAAGGAAACATCTTTACTGACCTCAAGTCACTTTCCTTGAAGGTGAACATCACCCCAAGGCAGCACAAAATATCTGAAAGGGGTGGGCACGAGAGAGAGAGAGACGTTGTGGGGGCGTACCGCTACCCTAGCGGTTTCACCGAATTATACAAACCACTTGGCCTGTCGCTTCCGAGTAACGAAGACTTTAAATCACTGTTGGTTTCCTTTTCTACTCGACTAACCGACAGGTATCTCATCACAAGAGTCATACAATATCGCCCCAACCCTTCCTGGCCTGACTCACGCACAAAATATTTGTACAGCATTGCAAAGCCATTTGTTTGGCACCGAAATGAAGGCGCTGACTCTGTGGTGGGGGGAGCGGTGTGAAGAAACGCAGGGTCACCAAGCGAGAGTTAATAATGTGGATGACGTGAAGTTGTGAAGCGCCGTTCTTTTGTTGGTTGTTCTATGGGTATGTAGGGGTTTGACTGTCCGTCCATGTATTCTTGCACGTATATGATATCTACTGAGGATATACATGCTACCCCTCTTTTTGTCGCCCACTTCACATTCACATCCACGAACGCACCTCACGACCCAATTCACTGAGGCACAGAGATAACCTGACAGAATGATGTTGTATTCTCAACCCGGAATAAAACTCACTCGCTCGCTCACTTACCTACAAGACTCTACCAGCACAGCGGAATTCCAGTGCGCGCACGATGCGCTGGGAATGTGCGAGCGCAGAGCTACTTATTGCGGGGTTCGTTGTATCCGAAGAACCGGCGCGCTCTGCAGACGACGGTGAGCACTAGTCTAGTTCCGAGTGTTGAGGCTTGGCCTCGCAGAGTGCTGTATGGCCGGCTGTGCAGTGTTTGTGTGTGCGACCTGTACGAAGCGTCATTTAGTAGTGGCTTAAGGATAATCGGACTGCGTTGCCGAGCAGACGAGTGGCGTGCATAATGATATACGCACTACATCCATGTGGAGGGACCGTGAGATCGGGATCGGGAGTGTCTGGGCAGGGGCGGTGCAATAGGGCACTGTGTTATCTGCAATTAGAAGAGACAGGGGTGTCCTGGGGGAGAAGCATGCGAGGAGTGGCTAATGAAGCTGGGAGGACCTCGGACTTCATCGATGTGCTCTTGACTCGCACGTGGTGTCACCGAGAGACCGCACGTAGCACCGTGCGGAGCGCTGCTGGAGAATGTCCGAGTTCGTGGCATGTGCGGACTAAGCGTGTATTCCATATTGTCACAGACCCTGCCAGCTAGCTGTCCTTGCAACTGGCATCGTCAGATCACTGTTCTTGCACTATCACTGCCAACGAGCGCCCTGCAGGAAGTTTTAAAACAGGTGCCGGGGCCATATGATGTCAATGGCACATGCTGCAAAAAGAGATGATTGTCGATGTTCTGCAATGTGGTCTACGTGTTGAAGGAACCATCTTAGCCGTCACTGGAGCCAAGACTCACTTTTTACCACCTTCAACGCACGGGAACTGTTTTTATTACGCCCTGCCAGTCGTATATCCAGATTTCTTCGAGGGTGTATCCGTGTCCCAAACAGTGGGAACGCATTCTTTTTGT
>Ga0307518_10001503_pt1 | contig 17285 bp, 23 predicted proteins | sample 25_EM_MG_FD_203889 | JGI IMG/M metagenome (GOLD analysis project Ga0307518, IMG submission 203889) | Populus trichocarpa ectomycorrhiza microbial communities from riparian zone in the Pacific Northwest, United States - 25_EM | ecosystem: Host-associated > Plants > Roots > Unclassified | place...
CATGGCTTGACACCGCAACTCACGACTGCATGCAGGGACTCGTATGGCGTTTCGTCGCCACCGAAGAGGTTCAAGATGTGCAACTGCGTGGCAAGGGGTGACAAAGAATCCAAAGCGTAACCGCGTTTGATGAGTGCTAGCGCCATCGCATTCGAAGGGAAATATGCGAGCTGTGAGGTGAGCTGGTAATGATATCGAGGAGGCGCGTCCTCTGGTGCGCGTCATTCACCGCTATGTGGTCTTGAACAATAGGCATACTCACCTTCTGATTCTTCCGTGACTTTGACGACGTACATGACTCCTCCACTGTCTGCAGCAAACCGAATTACTCTCTCCTCGAATTCGTCATCAAATAGCGAGGCCAGCTCCTCTGGCGATGCACCGAGTACTAGGGGCAAAAGCGAAAGGAGATAGGAACGGAATAATGATACGTCGAATGCGGGCGGAGGCGTTGTATCTACAGGGCCGTCATGAGGAAGGGCGCCGTTACTGGTCGTCGGTGTAGGTGAGACATTTGCGGTGGACATGATGATGAGATTGTTAGCGAGTTGGGGAACTTGTCGTTGCAGGACCAATAGGCCTCCGGTGATCGACAAGTGCTCCTAGTGAAGATCAACTTCATATACCTATCGCAGAATGCGGCAATTGAGACTGCCAGTCGAGCGTTCATCTTTGGATGAATCATGAATCTGGATGCAGTCAATCGAGGAAATGGTTGCAGTGGATATCGAAAACAAGACGGATGGCAGTGGAAAGGGCGAAAGAAGAGATGGCGACCACGACGACGACTCAACACGGGTCGAAGAGGCACGGCTAGCTGCAGAAAGTGGGTGAGTGCAACAGGACCAGTGATTGCAAGATAACAATTTACCAGTGTTGTCCAGGCCACCTGAACAGCCCTGAAAACGATCCTACAAGGTCATTGGACCTAAACACAGACAAGGAAGACTTAAATTCGAACCTGTGAACGTCAGTCGGCGAACGGAAAATATCACCTTGGTCGCGACAACGCAATGTGGTCGATGTGGAGCCGCCGAATGGGAATAGGAAGACACGGGTTGCTGGTGGATCTGGGAAGTAGGGGGAGTGTCGATAGGAGTTTAGCGATGATGAGCAAAGGCATCAGCGAGAAACTGTTGAGATAATGAAAACACGACACGACTTACTGGATTAGGCGCATACGTTGTCGAAGTAAACAAAGTCACGACTCATGCGTCAGGATCTCGATTGAAACTCACAAGATATGAAACCCATCATAGGACCTGTATAACTAGGTATCTTCAAACAACAAATGATGGGCAACAATTAATAGTTGGAGGTACTACGCTGAATGAAATATACGACTTCCAAGTGCAATTTCCAGCCACGCAGATGCTTCACGTTTCCCAGGCTTGAGAATTTTGATATGGTCTGGTTTCGTAACAAAGATCGACGCTGGCCCCTCTCCTGCCAATCTGCCACACGCCTCGTTCATACAGATAAATTGGTGCAACGCTCCTTGGTGATGTGGGACAGCAACCCGTTTCCATTGCACTTGAATGATGCCGCATTGTGGACATTGGATGGGGAGAGGTTGGCCCCATGGGCGGATGTCCCTATGCCCCCACATATACTTCGTAGTGGTGAGTATTCGTTGAGTCCCACCTGTCTCTACCGTGAACAGAATAACACCCGAGTGGCCTCCAAGTCGAGTGGAGTCTGCGAGGGCCTCCGGCATAACCATCTGGATGGGGTAACCTTCAATGTACACACGTTCGACAATGCCAACGACGAGGTTTGATGTGAGGACAGGTTGAAGGTTTTCTGCATCAAAGGCAACTGCACTGGAGAAACCCAGACTGTAATGTGAGAAGCTTACAATTAGTACATACTGTCCTCGTGTAGAATAACTTACTGCACAATTGTATCCTGGATGTTGGTTAAACTAGCTTCGTGTCTGACGACTGACCCACAGGCAAAGAGAAATAGCAGGGCACCTGACAACAGGGAATGGAATGGGGACAGTAGGGCAGAAAGGCACTGCACATTCGGAAACGTTGTCAAGGGACGTTCATATCAAACAAGGTCGCAGTGCACTTCACCTCTGATGGAACCGAAGCCTGATAACCACCCTTACTTGATTTCCCAATGAACAAGTCACCACGTTCAGCATCTGAATGATCAGTGATACCAACTATGACATTGCGAAATTGACACTGGCTGAGGTTGGACATAAGGCGTGAGGTACGATTGCTATACCTCTTCAATTTTGCGCCAGTGCCGATGTCAAATTCGAGGTCTATGAAATGAAAACCTCCATCAGGAAAGTACGGCGCAAGAACTTGTGTAGCCATCGTGACAGGACCACCGGCTGGTATTCCTGCAAGGCGTAGGTGGATGACAAGCATTGGGTGTGAAAGAAGCCTCGAGCGAATGAAAAGCTCCAATGGTCGGTTAACTGAAATCCACATCGGCAACACTGGATGGCCATCACGGTAGAAACCCTGTTCATGTGGACCCGATTAGCCATAAGTAGCACCAGCGTCGAGCGACTGATGTTACCTACCCAATAAGGTTTAACAGTTCGTGTCCGCCGCGAAGTAAGCCAGTGGCAGCTGACACACTCAAATTGGACATCTGGCGCGCGCACTTTGTCAAGGTGTTCTTGTGGAATGGTTACACAACAGTTACAGGTCACCCGTTCACAACTATTGCAGCACCAGAGTTCCCCACCATCTTGACACAAAATGCAGAAGTTCTGTGTGCCCATATTTAGAGAAAAATAGATCAGTTTAAGAGGTACTCGCACTCACATGACATATTTGTGGATCTTCTATCAACGGAATTGCTTCCGGATCACTTGATTGCTGTTGAGGTACAGCTCCACAAGAATCAAGGTCCGAAAGTGTGACACGAGGTGCAACACCACCAGTGCTTTTTTCGCTGTTTGCTTCGTGCGCATCTGAGCAGAGGATGCAAAATTGCAATGTGTTTATAATGTGCTCGCTTGCCGTACCCGGGGAAGTGCCGGCTGGCGCCGGTGACCTTGGACCCCCGAACGACAAAACCACAGTGACAGATGGCGTAAATGATGTGACCAATTATCTTAGCAATAGTAGATTACAGTGTAGTTACTATTGCAATACAGATCAAGCAAGATGACAAGAACCAACTGATACTAATAGTAAGGGTCAATTCATTTATGAGGAGTGACATCTATGTAGCGTTTGGCAGAGTCCGAAAGGGGTGGTCGTCGCTGCCGCCGTCAATGTTGGTGATGAGTGGAGACGGAAATGGCCAACGTGTTGCGTTGGTGGTGCTCGCATCGTCATCGTCGGTGATCGGTTGTGGTACCGTGCTGGCCTAGTCAGTAGTCATGTCGTCTCGTCGTCGCACTGTACCGGAGTCGCCTCGTCACTGTTGTCGTGATACCACGCTGGCACTAGCCAGTCGCGTTGCCTCGTCATCTCGCCATGTCGTGTTGCCGTCATACCACGCTGACACTGGCCAGCAGTGTCGCCTCGTTGTCGTTGTCACCGCCATTTGCGGTCGTCGTGGTTGAGGAGCAGAAGGTGGTGGTGAACGGTAGAGTTAATTTCACGCGGATCTTCGGCAGGCAGGGTGTGTGCGAGACTCATTGAGTCAGTATGAAGATGCTATGACCCCCCCTTCTGCTGCCGGCTTCTCTGATGTATACTCCAGGCAGAGCGCCTCAATGGCCGAGCAGATGGATCGAGTGGCCAGACGGACGTGTCGAGAGCCCCGATGAATGTTCCGAGCACATTGAACGGCACTGAAATAGCCCGGATGGGCCACAGTGATCATCTGGGAATGCGCCTGGGCATTGGAAGTGCAAAATGAGTGGTCGAGGTGACGGACAACATTGGACACCCCAAGCGTTGATACAGATGTGAACATGACTGCAAAGCAGAAATTATCAAAACAAATCAAAATGAGATGAGATCACCAAACTTACTTGTTGAAGGTGCGAAACGCAGCGTCGAGGTGATGGTCGGTGTTGCAAGCCATGCGGATCCATCGACCATACGCATGGCATCCACTCCGTTGGAAACAACGCGAAAACAGCTGAAGATGCGTTGGGGATGGTCAGAATGCATCAGAACGCGTTGAGGACGTAAAACTCACCTAATAAACCTGCGAGAAAGTGCACAGACGTGTAGAACCACAGTGGGCACCTCGTGGATGTGTCGAAGACGTCTGAAAGCTTCAAAACGAGTGAAGCATGCAATAATCACCTAATGGGTGCGAAATCGCGGCATCTGAGCCTCCTAGTCGATGGAGGCGAGTCAGCTTTGGAGATGGCTACATATACGCACCGTGTAACTGATTGTCGAGAGCGAGAGACCACTGTCCAGAACTAATTGCGGAAAACATAAAACCTTGGGAGAATGGAAGGACGCTGGAAGAGACGCGAGATGCGAGAGGACGAGCCATCATTTAGTTGTTTGATGGTAATTGATGATCGCGGCAACTCCCGGGAGGTTGGGGTGACTTATTATGTTTACCATCCTGGTTTCGTACGTAGTCCACCATCCATTTGTTTATCAATTCTGCTCCATAGTGCAGTTGACTTTCTGATAATACTGTATACAAGCGATACCCTTGGATCCCATAGCATACGCGAGGCCGATCAGAAGACTACCCGGAACTACTTACAGATAGGACACCGCTCGATCGCCTTCCTGCAAGGCTGCAACTACCTCTGTGCGCCCTCCAAAATCTGTCTTCAGCATTCTCCCAATGACACCACCCCGTCAATCGGTTCCGTTTCCGAGCGACCCCTCTGGAGCAGAGTCTGGGCCTATGGATAGCCCAGTGGTTCTTCCCAAACCAACTACCCCTGGCGCATGGTCATCATCTCCGGAGGCGGTTGTGCGCGAAGTGAACGTCCTCTCCGACCCCCCTTTCCCCACTCCCGCAATCATCTCCCAATTACTGGGACCCATGTGAACCAGATGGGGAAGAGCCCGTGGCCGATCAATCCAAACAACAATCACCTCTCCATGCAAAAGGTGGCAATCAGGATATTTCGTGGCTTCTGGACGAGGACCCAGACATTCACATAATCAGTTCGTCTCCCGCCATGCCCAGAGTCCAGCAGAGTCCTTGTATCCAACGGACAGTAAAAGATGACAGCGTCACAGAAGTCGGCGAGGTATGCACTTCGTCTGCTGAGCAGAAGACGCAATACTTTGCAGAAATGCCTACTGTTCGCAATAGTGATCAGAGTTCGCCTTCTCGCTCTTCCGACAGGGACATTCCCGAATCCTCCTTTGCAGCACGACCAGCAGGCAAACGCCTTCAGACGAGACACGCTGAATGCTTGGGAACCTGCATGTGCTACTTCACTCCCTCGTCGCAGGCTGATGCGGAAGGACACTGAGATCATTCCGCGGGCTTCAACACCGCCATTTCACCCGCAGAAACGAAAGAAGCCTCTCATCTCTATCCGTCACAATCCATGGCTAGACGGGGAAGCAGAGTATTCTGGAGACGAAGTGAGCGAGGGTGGCTCATCACACTCGGAGGACGATGTGGAGAGCGAGCCCAACAGACAGCTCCTAAAAGACATTCCAGGCACCCAAGTCTCGCCGTCATATGACCAGTTTTATGTCTACAGGCAAAGTCTCCTTACACAGGCCCCCGGGGTGCAAAACCTACCAAATTTCATGAACAAGCCAGTGAGGAGAGGTGGATCCACGAACACACGAGAGTGCTCATGGTATCGCCCCATGGTGTCGAGTTCCCACCAAGGGAGGATGACGAACCCGATGAATATGTTTTTGGCAAGATCACGCAGCGATCATCCAGACGGTAAACTGGTCTTACAGTTAACTTGAGACACAGATTTGAAACTGCCAAAAAACGTTGGATGGCGACAGCGTGTCGTCATAGTGACAATGACGGGCACAACCGTGGGTGAGGAGAGAAGAAAAAGTGAGAGCACATCAGCAATGATAGAGGTACAAGTAAAAGTGACCTACTGATGCATCAGAAGCAACATCCTCAGTATTTGTGCAGAAGCAGTGCAACCAATCATCACCTATAAATGAAACCAGTACACTGATAGTAAGAAATTTATCCAGTCAATCAGGGGGCGAAACCCACTAAGTTGGAGGCGCCAGGGATAGAATCCTGAGCAACAGCTGCGCGAATGTAGCTCTTCCAACCTGTGAAACCAGGAGATGCGAGCAAGGTGATGGCACAAGACTTGGAAAGGCGTCAGTTGTGTCGTACCAAAAAGGCACCCACCAAGACAACCCACCTTGAGATCATCCACGATGCTCATGAGGGGCAGTTGGCTGGCTGATGTTGGTTGATGGTACTACTGTCTCGGAGTCTGATGCGACGTGGTCATCCAGCGTAAGTGGACTCTGCTCACCGAGGGCGCATGTAGTGGGTAGGAAGTGCGATGCGATGACGATACAATGGTTGTGGAATGAGCGCATCTCGGATGTACCTGCAGGGGGACTGGGACGAGACGACGAGAAGTCAGACAGATTGAAAAGAAATAATCAACAAAGCAGTGGGCGGAATCTGACCTCATCCAATTGTCAGCACAAAACGTCCGTTTGAAAGTCACAGGGTATATTCAGAGGCTTGTGAGTGCACGAGCAGGGCCCACAACGGTACGCATCCAAGCACGCACACAGCACAGAGCAAGTGCAGTGCATATTCAGACGCCTGTGAACGCATGAACTGGGCCCACAACAATGGGAATCCAAGCAAAGCACGCGCACCACATGCGATCAGGTGGAAGAGGTAGTACAGAGCAGGAATCCCCAACTCCCACGTAGTGAGGGAGGGTTGTGTGCCAGAAATGTGCCCTGCAAAACAAACTTACAATATTCGTTCCCACGTTGCTTACTAATGACAACGCCACAACTCGACCACGACCCCAGCACTCACACATGCATAACCACGAACACCACTGCAACCGTGATGACAAGAAAGGTGCGTAGTTAGTACCTGTAGAAAATGCTTTCGGGTGTAGGGTAGTACTATGGCAATGCAGTACAGGAACAAAGTAAAACAGTCAAATAATATATTGTACTTATCCCTCCCCATTGCCTGACTACGGGATTCTCAGTTGTTTACCATAGTGGAGTGCATACCAAAGTGGGCGATCTTGTTCCTCTCTTATACCTTGAAAACCCTTCCCAATAGTCAAAAAAATGCCACCCACCACCGTGAGTAAAACAAGGGCTTGTGCTAGGCGACTGCCTGGGAATCTGGGCAGCCTGCCTTCCCCAACCTCAGTAGCAACAGCAGAGGTGAGCAGGATGAGGTAAGGGGCACGCCAGACAAAGAATGGAGATAAGGCTCCAGCAAGATGACAGAGTGTCTTTACCATGGATGTCACACTGATTCCGGGATGGATCTTAAAGGACCAGGAAATAGTGGTAGCAGCCCTGACAACCAACTTATGTGTGTGATGCTAGTGAAAACACCTCGTCAGACCAGACAAAGCAGTTCACAAGGAACTTACGGAGAGTACATCAGAAACTCTGAAAATGGTAGCAGCAAAACCATACACATATATATGGAGCTGTGGTGTACGATGTGGGTACTAAATCAGACTAGATCCATCGTGACATGGTACTTACCCAATATCCAGTCTTTCCCCAGTTACTCCCATCCTCACCTGCTTGATGGTCAGGGAGAAGACAATCTGGGACAAGCAACAGCTCATCTTCTAGGGTGGCATGGGTCTGAAAATCCAGTGTATGATGTGAGCCCTTCAAACATTCCAAGTCGCCCCTAAGAGCATCAATGGTAGCTTTGATCTCATGTAGGGAATCCACCATGAAGTCTGCATCATGGACATGGTCTATAAGGTTGGTCACACCCCAGGACAGGTCATCTACACTGGACAACACCTGTTGGAAGAATGTTGTGTGCTTATTCTGCATGGTCTTGATGACTTCCATACTGCTCTCCAAAGCCTTGAAGTGCGTAACTACCGAAGTTTGTGACAGCAGCAACCGACCCAATGGCTCTGAAATCCATTTGCAGAAGCTAGCTGAAGGAATGAGTGAGAGGTCAGTTCATATGAAGGTACAATTGGTACGTACATCCCTCCTCCTGCAACTTCCGCTCGAAATCATTTTTGCTTGATAATAAATTTCTTTCGAGTTCTTTAAGGGATATCTCAACATCTTTTAAGCTTTGCCCTTGTGAATTTATCCTATCCTGAGAGATATTTATATCAGCATTACTGCAAGAAGTTCATGCTAACTGACTGTTCAGTTCCCTTCCTTTGCAGCCGCGACACTTTTCCGTCCAGAATGTCCAAATCGTGTCGTAATTCCGCAACTTCTTGTTGCTTATTATCTAGCTGACCATCATGATTTTCCAGCTGGGTCATCAAGTCCCTGATATGAGAGTGGATTTGTTGTACCTTGTCGATCACAGTGGTGGCGTACTATACAATTCATGAACATCCAAATAGAAAGTGAAAGGGGGAAGTGAACCTCGCCGTATCTTGGTTTCTTCTTCTCTTTAACTCGGTCGGGCCGTTTGTGATGGGTGGTGACATAGATACCATCCTCGTGCTCCCAGCCACCCAAATTGGTGCAATCTTCATTTCGGGTAGGGGATGCAGTGGCTGCTACGTTGGGGGACTGCAGTGTCTGGATAAGCATGTGGGCCAGCAGCTCATTGCTGTTACATCTGCCAGTTAGGACTACCACTGTTGTCTAATAATCGAAAGGTTTTGTACCTTGATCCAACGCACAGAATCATTTCCAGGATCTGCGATGCTCCGAACAGCGTGTCAGGATTAATTGGGCCTTGAATTAACTCGTGCACATCTGCAAGGGGGTCCATAGAATGATTATTGTTCAGTCTTGCAACGTCCATCAGTAGATTTGGGTGTCGTTCGGAGACAAGGCGAACCAGCGCAGGAACCTCACGAAATTGTATACAGAGTTCACCATTACTGTTCTTGGCAGAAGTTAGAGGACTAGAACGGATATGGTCCTCGATGCATTGCAGGACTTCGGGAAATACTTCAGGTTGTTCCATGTATGCCGATTAAACGGTGAGGAGCAGTCTTTGTATTCACCCATGCACCTACCCTTGGACTTTCAATTTCACGTGTAGGTAACAAGCAAACTACATACCGAGTACTCCAGGTACCCCTTGTTTTTATCACGTCCTATCCACAGCTTTGTCTGTACATGGAATCCTTCTAGTCTATCGATCGGTCTTCAGCTTATCTATTACGGCCCATAGACCCACAGACATGCGAACACGCACCCCTGCACGGCGCCTGTACACTTGCATCATTCCTGGTTTATTTTTGGTTTCATTTACCAAGTATTTGCAGCTTCCCCCGGCGCATACATGCACCTGCACATGCTCCCACTGCTGTTCTCTCTGTTGATCGCATCGCGTCAGCTCTTCATCTTTAACTTCTCATAGATATTGCGACGATACTGACCAGCAGCCTATTGACCCCACCATCACAATATGATCATACTCGCAGGCATGTTTCCTTTTTTCGTCTGCACTTCCATTTGACGCATTCTAACATTCTATGCTTCGTTTTCATTTGTTTTCGTCTTGTTCACAGCATTGTGCACGTCCCTGTGCACACTCAACGCTTCTGCGTGGCTCCCGCAGCCGTTTGGCTCGTCTGGAGCCCTTCTTATGCCTTGACTAGGTAAGTCTGGTAGTTTTGGCTTCATTCGACTTGTGCTGATGATTTCCAGTACACTTGTAGTGGTATTCGCGTCCGTTTCGACGCTTGGGACGTCTCCGTGCCCACTCGACGCATCCGCATGGCTCCCAATGCCATCTGCCACCTCAACGCCGCATTTCACGTCTCCAATGCTCAGGTACACTCCTGCACTGTCATTGTGGCCTAGACTGGCCGTTTCAGCGCCATTTGACACACTTGGAGTGTCCGTCGGCCCTCTCGATGTATCAACCTGGCCTGTTGACACGTCCGTTTCGCACCCACGGTTCATTTACTAACTATTATGACAGGTCCTCTGCGTGCACATGAGCACCTGCGTACACCTATGCCCGCACAGCGGGATTGCCACCGCTGCTCGTAGGTTTTCTTTTCTTTCGTTTTGTTTACTAACTATTATTACCTGCCTTGCAGCCCAGCCATCAGCACGCACGCACATACGCACTCGCTCTCCGACCTCTCAGCCCAGACATGGCAATTCATTGCTTGCACCCTTCACCTCGAATTCACAATCAACCGTTCTCGCAACGTTGACTGCGGTCGTGCAAAACACAGATACCCTTTCTCTTGTAGCAGACTTCCTTCGTATGTTTTCTTTTTTTCCTTTTCTCTTACTAACTATCATTCCAAGCCCACTGCATCTAGCGCGGCCACATGCACTCGACCTCCTTGCATGTATGTTTTCTTTTTCTCTCTTCGTTAACTAGTGGTCATTACATGTCCTCTATGCAATCACCCGCACCTGCAACCATGTTGACAGGTGCAACAAGCAGACGAATGCAAGACGCAACCACATTCACACCGGAACGACATGATGACAAGACGGTATGTCTTCATCAACTTTTTTTTTTGTCTTGTTGTAAGTACTAATACTAATATATAATTGAAACCACCTATCGACCCACAGTACCACGACCGCATGCACCCAGCTGCGACGCGACTACCGTCACCACCACTAGCATCGTCGATGGTGGTGACGACCCCAGCGCCAGCACGCTCGCTCGCTGTGGCGCAACCACTACCACCACTACCGGCGTCGATGACCCAGCACCATTACGCATGCATGCCACCCCATGAGCTCTGCTACCGCCCTTCATCGCTAACGAGGACTCTGGTGAATAGGTCCTGTGCTACCATGCAACGAGGTAGAGACAGTGTGATAAAAATTGATAATTAATGTACCATAGAATGTTGGAGGCAAATTCATGCACAAAATGCATACTCCATAGCATATAGTCAAAAGCTCATAGCCTTATACCATAGCACAGAGATCACAATCAAAGCATTACTATTTGAAGCCCCACAATCACAAATGCCAAAAATACATGGGCATAGTGTTCTATTCCTAAAATTTTAATCACTTTCACCCTTCATGGGACATGGAAGGGAATGCAAGTTGCCCTACTCCAGAGTTATTGATCTTATGGATGAGAGGCCGAGCCCACCATGCCAATGAATAAGTAGCAAATCTGCACATTGCCTCCCATACAATCTCACACCATTGATATATGCCATTTTTGGCTGGACGGCACCCCTTTGTTCAACGACTTTATTCAGGGACAGCTTCGAGCACTGTTACCAAGTGAATACCCATGCCTCTTCAATACTCTCAGTATCAACGGCTGGAAGGCGAGCACAAAGACAAAATAACTTCGCTTGCATTCAGCACAAATGGCTCATACTTGGCCATTGCGAGTCTCGATGGAAACCTGTCCGTATGGTCGACTGCTACGGGCAAAAAGCTTTATGCTGTAGAGAGTGGTGCCAGCAACATTGCTATGCTCTCTATAGTGTGGACGACACCTTCCGAGAATCAGTTACTTTGCGGACTAGCTAATGGCGTGGTCATTTCTGTTCATGCTGACGATCAGGTGCGTCAATCAGTTCAGCGTCTACATTCCCGCAAGTTCTGACGATTATCTAACCACAGCAAGTTACAGTAACAGGTTTTAGGGCGCATGCTCACTTACCAATTGAATGCCTTGCTGTGCAAGGTGACTTGGTTGTAACTGGTGTGCCATCTGAGGTTTCTTTGTGGAATCATAGAGGTGCAGGTAAGTCCTCTCCTTTTGTACTTGTGGAACCACAACATGAATCTAGCTCACTAGCACATTGGATTCACCTTGGTCACATTCATCCTCCTCCATCCATTTCGGCCAATCGCGAGGTGGATGTCATTGTGACATCCTTAGCTTGGGCCCGTACCAAGTATTCCACAAAGACACTCCTGATTGCATATCTTCATCATGGAATTCTGTACGTTCACTGTTAACTCAGAGAAGTGCCTGTACTCAATGTTGCACGTAGCCTCTGGGATGCAACGAAGTCAAAGATGGCGCATTTCCTCTATATCAAAACCCTTGTGTCTGTGCTGTCTACTTTTCCACCTTTGAGCATGTTTACTGACAATGGACACAAGTGGGTCCATGAGCATATCGCGGAATGGAGATGTCATTGTCGTCTCTAATCTCAACAATGGATTCGACATTTATCATTTAGATGACAGCACTTTGGATGGTCCTGTTATGCAGCCTTGCAATGGATCGCGGGTCCCTGTGACTTTCATCCATAATGGATTTGCTTTTCTGGGTGGAAGTACTTCTGAGCAGGCGCATATTTGGGACACAAAGGACAGAACCCTCCTGAACACTCTTCAACATGATGGTATTGTTCTTTACTACTGCAAGTTATGTAGGCTTAACGGATGCAAATCTGAAGCAGGGGATACTGTCCTCACTATTGTGGTTGAGTTTTGCGCTCCATGGGCAGGTGACATAAACTAACTCAAACTTTACCTAGGCTCACTTCAACCACAAAGAAGATCAGTTCCTCATAAGCACAGGAGTGTACTCTCAGGAGCAACAGAATCCATACGTTCAATTGTGGCGAGCAGTTGAAGTGCTCGATGTTGGTAAGAGTCAACTACATCATATCTGGAAAGGCATTGCCTCATTTTCATCTGGCAGGTGATGAAGCCAGTGCTGTTGGCCCACCCCTACTAGGGAATGAAGGTAAAAATGTGAGTTCAACCAGTTCCTATAGCCAAGACTTTCCAACCAAGTATTCTAGGCAAAAGACTGGCTTGTGTTTTTGACAGCTGTGGCTGCCTTCACTGTCGCATATACCTTAGGTTCCATCTTTGGCCTGCCTACACAAAAGTATGTTTAGTGATAGGAGATTAATGGCTATTTGTTATCATACCGTCAGACAAGGACTGAATTACGTACTATGTTGTTTTACACTAGAAAGAAGGCCGTCGCAGACGGCAAACACCTTGTCTAACACGAGCCACATATGTACATATACCAATCGAATCCCACACGGCACGACGACGACAGCAACGATGTGACGCAGATGGACATGGCAGCACAACAGTGTTGACGACAACAACGACATGGGGCAGATGGCCAGTGCCATGCTAGCATGATGACGACGGCGACCCGGGATGACAGTGGCGATGTACAGGGACGAGACAATGATGACGGGGTGGTGATGGGGCGACGCACAGAGGCGACAACGACAACGACAATGGCGACGATGCACGCATGACGACGGCGACAACACAGGACAACGACGACAAGGCGATGTGTGTGGCCACGATGACAACGGCGGCGAGGCGGCGATGGACAATACTACTAGTACTAGGTATATATGTATTGTTCTTGTAAATTAGGTGACCTGAGGACCTGCCAGCTGTTTTCGCGTCTCGTTCCTGGAGGTTAATTGGAGATTAGGGGGGACAATAGCGGCACTTCCCTGAGTTCCAACTTGTACCTTGAATATTTGTTGAGATATATACACACACTGTACACCACCAGATTTCCAGTTAGATGTACAGATAGTATTACCAGTAGATAATATATCAGCTAAGTGGACAACTGAGCTGCCCGTGGTACCTTGCACCTATAGTGCTTCTCCCATGTCCCTGCCTGTACTATGGATGGCTGGTTGCTGTTGTTCACTACTAAATACCTAGGGGAGCCATTGGGTCCCTTAATCTGCTCTCCTTCCTGGACTTGGTGCCAGCTGTAACTATTTTCAACACTTTTCCAAAGCCACATCTGCCACTTCTCGGCACCTGTGATCCAGTAGAAGAAAATATCACCTTCCTCAACATCCTCCAGGATCGGAGGGTGGTCAATTGGAGCTTCTCCCTGTGATTTAAACCAGTAGTAGGCAGCATGCAAGTCATGATACTTGTGATTTCTTCGAGAAATCTGGACAATGGTTTCAGGTGGTGATCAACTCATCATCTTGAATACTCACTGACAACCCTGCTGACTGAGCTTGAGTGCTACTTGCACTGCTTGACCCTTCCAACAGATCGTGATTACCAGAGCCACCGATGCTACTGCTAACCCGAAAAGAGCACTATGTAGGAATCAATGTAGAAACAATGAAAAAACAAAAACAAACCTAGCAGCACCGTGAGTCTGATCCAATGGTGTCTGGGTCACTTCCGCACCCCTGGAACGTGATTGAATGGAAAATCGATTGGCAAGGACAAAATGGGGATTCGGAAAGAACTTACCTGTTCACTGCTGGTACAAAGCGCCGCATGATCAAAGGCAATGTAGAATCCGCTGCAGGCCCCTCCTGACTGTAACCGTGGGGATCTGAGATCACAACACGAGTAACCATGTCTCTTTGAACAGGTGAACTGTGATGAAACAACCATTGTTCACCCGAGGCCATTTCTGCAGTAAGGTTGAGATGTAAACCTGTGTGGTGTGCATTCGGCGAATTCCGAACAATCCAGGAATCGAAGTAGATTCAAATTGTACCTGACTACAGCTGCTCAGGTACAAGCGGGACTTATAATCCGTATAACTGACATAGGGAACAACGATGGTAACTGGACCAAGTGAATGTTCATTCCCAATACACCCCCCTCAATGGATGCGAGGGAACCCCAAAAAAGAGGCACGAAAGTGAGGAGTAAGGCCAACATATGACGCGGAGACTCCAAGAACGACAAGACCGGAGCGCGGCGGTGCGACAAATACTGCGAAAGTATTCATCCGACAGCCACATGATGCAATGACACATCCGCCACCAAGATGATGAGTTCCAGACAAGCTAAGTGTCTGAAGAATTTGTATCTGAGGTAGCGATATATTCATACCACTAAATGACGTGCCAATCGGAGTCCCCAGCCGAAAATTTGTCTTTGGATGAGTCGAGGGCTCAGGCAAGGCGATGACAGTGAGTGTCGAGGGTGAAATAGGTAGTCAGTACAAGCGTCAAAGAAGATGGCGACCCACCATTGTTAGGGAATGGCAAGGGTCCAGGTCCGGGTCATAGTAGTAGAGGGTCATAGTCGGAGAGGGAACGATTGTCTTCCATCGAATCTTTGGTGCCTTGGGGAGACTAGGTCCGGGTCAGAATTCGGACACCCGCAGGTACCCATATCCATACCCGTGTGAAACACCCGGGTCCTTTGTTTGAACGCGACGGGTACAGTACTTGGGTGCTTAAATTCACAATTACTATCTATGCACATACATAGAAGTTAAACTATTTATCTAATTGTTGTCATTGAAATGGGAAGGTCGGGGTGGCTGCTGTCATTGTCATTGCTGCAGGCTGACGTCGTTGTTGTCATGCCCCTGTGTGCTGTAGACGGTCGTCCTCATCCTCGTTGTACCTCTGTATGCTGCAGGCGGTCGTCGCCGTTGTGCCTCTGCGTGCTGCAGACAGGCGTCGTCGTCATGCCTCTGCGTGCTGCAGGCGGGCGTCGTCGTTGTCGTGCCTATGTGTGCTGCAGGCCGTCGTCATTGTCGTCAATATTCCACTGGCCGTACGTAGGTGTCGTCGTCGTCACTGCCATCGTGCCTCTGCGTGTTTCAGGCCATCGTCATCGTCCACGATGTTCCACGGCGGCAGTGGCGTACGTGGGGTGTCGTCGTTGTCATGTCTCTGCGTTTTGCAGGCAGGCCGTCGTCATCGTGCCTCTGCAATTTGCAGGCAGGCATCGTCGTCAATGTTCAGTGGCCTGTCGGCTGCGGATAGGCGTCTGGGTCGTCGTCGTGCCACACTGGCGTGTCCAGGTGGTCGTCTTCAATGCTGCTGCTGGTGGCCATGGTCGCGTCGCACCGTGCTGGCAGCGAATGTGTTGCTGTCGCAGCCGTCGTCGTCGTGCCACACTGGCGTGTTCAGGGTGGTTGTCGTCGACGCTGCTGCTGATGGCAGTGGTCACGTCGCACCTTGGGTGTGTGGTCACCATGTGCGTGCGGGCGATGCAGGGCGGATGTGTATACAGAAGACCTGTAATAGTAGTTAGTAAGGAAAAGGAAAAAAGAAACATACCATCGTTGTTGAGTCGTCGAGCGGCAGTGGTGGGTGAACCGGTGCGGGTACGGGTTTGTATGGGTATGGGTCCGTCCGGGTATAGTACCCGTGCGAAAGTACCCGCACTGCAGCACCCGTGGGTTGACCCGTGCCATTCCCTATACTGTACAGGGTATATTCGGAGGCCTGTGAGTGCACAAATTGGGCCCACAATGGTGGGAATCCAAGTACATGCAGGGACCAGGTGCAAGGATTAAGAAGACATGATGCGTTTGGAAGGCAGATAATACACGAGCAGGGATTAATTTGTGCGATGGGTTGGAGTCGTTCCCAGCTGAGAACCAGCAATGCTGACGGACTTTATGAACGGGTTCGGAATGTCTGAGGAGATGCGAGTGGGGTGATGGCAGAAGACTTGGATTAAGCGTCAGCTGTGTCGTACCAAAGCGGAACCCACCAAGACAACCCACCTTGAGATCATTTATGATACTCATGAGATAGTTGGCTGGCTGACGTCGGTTGACGGTAGCCCAGTTACTGTATCTGGTTCACGTCATTTGAACGTAGTACAGTGTACTGCTGTCTCGGAGTCTCGTACGACATGCCAGTAATCTAGCGTGGGTGGACTCGACTCGCCGGGGGCACCTGTGGTGGGGAGGAAGAGTGATGTGAAGATGACACGGTGGTTGCCGAACGAGATGCACCTGCAAGGAACTGGAGATAAACGACCGTCGACGAGAAATCAGACAAATTGGAAAAATGAAATCAACAAGGCCGCAGACAGAATCTTACATATTACTATCACAACCAAACATCCATCAAATTGTGCGCCAGAGTACATTCAGAGGTTTGTGAGTGCACGAGCAGGGCCCACAACGGTGGGCATCCAAGCACGCACACGGCACAGAGCAAGCGCGGTATATATTCAGAAGCCTGTAAGCGCACGAACTGGGCCCACAACGGTGGGAATCCAAGTACGCGCACCACATGTGACCAGGTGAGAGAGCAGGTGAGAATTGAAAAGAAGAGAAGATGTTACTATCATGTGACCACTTGTGCATAATGGACATCCCATGCATAATGATAGGTAGCGCTCCACCTCCCCAATTTCTTGACACCAGAATAAGTAAACTAGACTACATATATCATAGTTTCATTGACTGGATACTTGCACTTCAGTCAACCCCCATTTAGGACCTATTAGGTTTGTATATTTCTACAGATGTATCTACCTATGAGGTCCTGACAGGTTGGAAATTCCCAGCTGCCCATGGAGATTCTCCATTCTCCAGCA
>Ga0307518_10001504_pt1 | contig 17285 bp, 14 predicted proteins | sample 25_EM_MG_FD_203889 | JGI IMG/M metagenome (GOLD analysis project Ga0307518, IMG submission 203889) | Populus trichocarpa ectomycorrhiza microbial communities from riparian zone in the Pacific Northwest, United States - 25_EM | ecosystem: Host-associated > Plants > Roots > Unclassified | place...
CGATCTCGTGCTAACGATCAGGCCACCTGTCAGCGTGAGTACCTCACCGGCGCATCACACCAGCCCCACTGAACTGCGGAAACGAGCTTGGCGCAGCCTCACTGCGCGACCGTAGCCAGACCAACGCAGCGGGCGGGCCGGCTCGCCCTGCCCCGACCGGACCACCGGCGCACCCGGAACCAGTGCGAATGGGGCGAACATCCGCCTCACTGCCAATCGCTATCGACATGGGAGCCTCCTCCACTCCACAATGGGCGCCCGGCCGAGCTACGGCGGGTCATCCTCGGACTCACTTATTAAGTGAACTTACTTTAAATACTCCCCCCAGATGGGCGACCCGTCAAGTGGAAATTCGAACGCTTTGCACCTTATGCGACAGGTGGATCTCGAGGCTTTCCGGCAGCCACGACGCAGGCCGCTGATCCTGGGGCGCACCCCTGGATGCGCATCCGAACTTCCTCATCCACCTGCGCAGATGCTGATAGCTGATACTCCCGGCACCCCCTCACGCCCGCATCCCGTCGGGCGACTACGTGCGGCGGAACGAAGGCATCGAGAGGTGGGGAACGTCAGCAAGCGTTAACTTCCCGTTGCCGTAAGTGGACTAGACCAATAGTGTCAAGCCGCGCCACGCTGCAAGCGTCACCCCGGACCACCGCCACCGACCCATCGAGAGGTAAAAGCTCATGCGCCCTAACCGACGCATCCTCGTACGCTCCCCACGAGCACGGGCCCGATTCGCTGTCACGGCCGTGCTCGCACTCGCCGTTCCCGTCGTTGTACCCGGCGGGGCTGAGGCCCGCTCCGCACACACGTCAAGCTCGGTGATCACTCAATGGTCGACAGAGACTCTCGCCCCTGGCGTCACTGTCCGCTCGGGAGTCGTGAGGACAGCTGCGACACACTCCTGGACCGTCACGATCCAGGTTCCCAGTGTGCTGCGACTGACCACAAACGACCCCGATGCCCCATCGAGCTGGTCGGAGGTCATCAGCCGGGCCAGCGCCGACGCGACCGCCCGGAAGCTGACAACAGCGGGATACCGGCCGCGGATTGAGAAGGTGGAGTGGCCGCAGTACGCCGACACACCCCACGGCCTGATGGGTTACCGGGTTCGTGTGGGGCGCTTCGCGACCCAGGACGCTGCTCAGAGCACCCTGTCGGCGATCAACTCCCTCGGTCTCCACTCGACGCTGTCCTGGACCGGCTACGACGTCCAGGAGCCGGCCGACCGGGAGAACATCCACGTCGCGCTCGTCGATCCGAAGAAGTTCCGGGGAACCGTCAAGGCGACCCACAACGGCAACGTCACCGACCGCGAACCCACCTCCGCGGTGTCCCAGAAGCTCCACTCCCTGCTCGGCATCAACGGCGGCTTCTTCGTCATCTCACCGGGCGACGGAGTGCAGGGCACCATGTCGGGCATCACCGCCTACCACGGCAAGCTCGAATCCATGGCAGCCGGAGCACGCTCCGCCCTGATCATCCATGGTGGGCGCGCCTTCCGGACGGCGGATCTCACGAGCACCGTCACCGTCCGGGCTAGAAAAGCCACGTACCGCATCGAGGGCATCAACCGGGTGCCGGGAACCGTCCGCGACTGCGGCCGGCCGGGCGCCGAACCAAGTCCTCGGCCCTGGCAGGACGTCACCTGCACCCTCGACGACGACCTGGTCGAGTTCACGCCCGAGTTCAAGGCACAGCTGCCGTCGGGCCCGGGCATGCAGGTTGTCGTCGATGCATCGGGCCGGGTCGTCTCAGTCGGACCTCGTGGAGGCCGAGTGCCGGCCCACGGCTATGTCCTGCAGGGCATCGGTCATGCCGCTGACTGGCTGACGGGCCATGCCAGCGTGCGAGAGCGAATCGTGCTGAGCGAGGTCGTCCGTGACAGCGCGGGCAGGCGCGTCAAGCTCGACGGCGACGACTCCATCACCAGTGGTGCCCCGACCCTGGTGGAAGACGGGCGCATCGACATCGACGCCGATGCGGAAGGAGTCGTCGACGCGCCATACCCGCACTTCGGATACGCCTGGGCCAGCGTCCGGCAGCCACGCACCATGGCCGGAGTCGACCGGCACGGTCGACTCATCCTGGTGACTGTCGACGGCAGGCTGAAGGGCGGCAGCGAGGGCTTCACCCTCTACGAGGCCGCAGCCTTCATGAAGTCGCTCGGTGCCGTGCAGGCCATGAACCTCGACGGCGGTGGATCCACAGCTATGACAGTTGCGGGGACGCTGATCAATCAGCCGAGCGACGCGTCGGGCGAACGCGCAGTAGGCGACACGATTCAGGTGCTGACGACTGACGACTGACGACTGATAGCCAGAGGGTGCTGGACATCCGCGCCACCGTGCCCTCCCGCGGGAGGCGAGAAGGCCGTCACCGCGGTCGTGTCGCGCGCTGACTGGCGGACATGTCGACCTCACTTGGTGCCACCCGACCGGACCAGGCCTCCTACAGGACACTCAACCTCGCCGCGGCAGAACATCATCGTCTGCGGTGGTGCACAGCACCGTTGACGATCATGATGCTGTGGCGGGACCACGCGGTGTGGCAGGGATCGCACACCGTCTTGATCCAGCCGTACGGAGCATCGCCGCGGCGCCGGCGGCGTCCGGTTGCCCCGCAGAACTCGCAGACGGTGGCGGACTGTTCCTCGGCTGGCAGGACAAGGCCGCGCATCTCAGCGTCTGGCGGCCCCGAGTTGGTGGCGATGTGGACGCGGACCGCGCCGAGCTTCTCCTTGAGGTTCTCGACCCGGTAGTCCGCGTCCCACGCGAGGAGTTGGGCGTGCAGCCGCAGCAGCAGGGGGTGCCAGCCCGGGCCGACGGCGCGCAGCCGGTCGGGCAGCTGCCATGCGCGGCTGCACCCAGTCTGGTGATCTTGCATGTGTTCCTGCTCTCTGCTGCTCGCAGCCTCTCGGCCGAAGAGTGACGGCAGGCTGAGGCTGCCGCGGGCGACGCCGGGGCAGCGACTTCGGGAGCGGGCTGCGGGTGGACGGTATTCATCGCGGGCGCCGCTGCTCCGGGCTGTGGGGCTGCCTCGGGCTCGGGGGCGCGTGGGGGCGCGATCGTCTCGGGGGCCGGGGTCTGCGCCGGTGCGTTGTCGTTTCCGGCGAGGCTGTCGGGGGCCAGGCCGGGGGCGAGGACGACGACGCCGGCAACGCTGAGTCCGGCCGCCGGGGCGATCCGCTCCACCTTCGCCTTGTCGTAGGCGGCCAGGAGCGCGATCTGCTGGTCGCGCTGCGCCTCCAGGCGCGCCAGTGCGGCCTTGGCCTTCTTGATGTCGTCCCGCACCGTGCGCAGTTCGGCGAGAGCAGCGGTGTAGCTCTGTGCGTCCATCAGGTTCCTTGTCCGGACGGCGATTCAGTCGGCGGTGTTCGTGGAGACGTAGGCGATCGCTCCGCCCGAGTGCGAGGCGAGTGTGCTGCCCAGCAGCAGATCAGCGAGCATACGGTCCGTCTTGGCGCTGGCGGTCACGTTCGTGACGGGGGTGGCCAGGTCGGTGACGTACCCGGCCAGCCGGGCATGAGGGAAGGCGTGACGGCCCTGGGCGTTTTTCTCCCAGGTTTCCAAGCCTGTCAGGACGGCCACCACATAGCCCGACAGGGTCACCGGCAGGACACCGGCGGCCGCCACACTCGCTGCGTCGCAACGCCACCAGCCGCGCAGCGCCTTGAGGAGGTCGTCGGGGGTGAGGGACGCGGCAAAGCCGATCCAGTTCCAGTCCGGTTCCTGTACCTGCTTGGCCGCGTCGACCCGCAGGACGGCGAACTCCGAAGCGCCCAGCCGATCCAGTGGGGCGTGCCGGCGCCGACTGAGGGCCTGGACCACGTCAAGCGGGACCATGACGCGCACACCACGGCGGGACAGGCCCGGCAGCAGCCCGGCACGCACCAGACGGCGGAAGGTGGTAACGGCGCAGCCGAGCTCTTCGGCGGCCTGTCCGGTTGTCAGCAGCACCCCACTCCCCCAATGCAAGATCTGATATCTGATTCGGCATGTATGTTACGGGATCCACTGCGAGTCCGTCAAAGCACCAACGCAGACTCAGGGCCGTCTCCTGCTCGCCACGGTCCGCGCTCGACGGGACGGACGCCTGGCCACCGCCCAAGACCCTGTCGGCGCTGCGCCACGGTTGAGCCGCGTCGGGCACGCCACGAGAGCACGGGATAGATCGCCGCTATGTCTGGCACGGATCCCGATTCCTATGCGGCGTTGCATCGCATGAGGTTCATCCGGCAGCTGCCGGGCGAACTGACGGAGCTGACCGGGCCTGTGCACGGCGTCGTCGACCTGCCGCTGCACGTGGTCTGGTCGGGGCTGCGCAGCTTCGACCTGGACCGGCCGCGCCAGCGCATGAGCCTTTACCGGACAGTGCTGGCCGAGGGCCAGCGCGAGGACCTGTGCCGTTATCTCAACCACCGTCTGCTGCTGCAGCTGTGGCCCGTGCTGCGGTCCCTGATCGGGCGCGCCGTGCGGGAAGTATGGGAGGAGGCGTTTCCTCCGCTGCGTGCGGCTGCGGCCGAAGGCGACGAGCAATCCGCGCTCCTGCCTCCTGGGTCCAACGCGGCAGAGGATCCGCCTGAGCAGGCCAGATAGAGACCTGCCGGAGCTCTACAAGAATCTGGGCCAGGGCGTCAGCACGTCGGCACCCGCCCGTCCGGGCCGACACACAGCGCGTTCCCGCCGTATGCCGCACCAGTGCGGTGCACCAGCGGATCTGATCCGCCGGAATGTGCCTGCACTTCATAGACGCCGCGCTGCGTTGTAGCACTGACACCACTTCAGCCGGCTGGACAGCCTGCTCCCCACCGGCTGATACGCGGTCTTTACGCTGAACGTCGTTGCGCACACCATCTGTTACCAGGGGATGCGACTGGCACGTGCCAGCCGCCGACCGTGGCGATCCTGAACAGGGGGCACGGATGGGCGTCTTATGGAAGCTGGAGCCGGCAACCGCGGCCAAGCACCGGTTGTACCAGCGATACCTGGACGCCTGGTGGCCGATCCTGCTGCAGACTTCCCAGAGCACCGGCTACTCCCGGCCCCGGGTCACGCTCCTGGACGCGTTCGCCGGCCCGGGCCGCTACGAGGACGGCGAGCCCGGCTCGCCGGTGTTCATCCTGGACCGCCTGCTCGGTCATCACGCGGTCGACCGCATGCACCTCAGCCCTCGGCGGGTGCATTTGATATTCATCGAGAAGGACCGCGCGCGCCACGAGCACCTCGTGGCGGAACTCGTCTCCCGCTTCGGGCCGCTCAAGGATCTGCCGGTACGGGTGGAGGTCCGGCGCGGTGAAGCGGGCCGCGACAGCCTCGCAGTCCTCGACGGGCTCGGAGCCTGGGGCCACCCGATCCTGGGGATCTTCGACAGCTGGGGCAGCGTCAACGTGCCGCTGCAGGTGATGTCCCGCATCGCCCGCAACCGCTCCAGCGAAGTCATCACCACCTTCGGACCCAACTGGTTCAGCCGCCGCGAGGAGCTCAACGCCGACATCCTCGACGCGGTCTTCGGCGGCCGCGGCTTTTGGACCGCGGCCGCCGACGAGCTGCGCCCCGATGAGAAGTGGCGCGTGTGGCTGCGCACCTACCGTGACGCGCTGCGGCGGGCCGGCTTCGGATACCAGCTGCAGTTCGAACTCGTCCCCCGCACCGGGCAGCCCCTCTACCTCGTCTTCGGCACCGGCAGCACCGCGGGCCTGAAGGCGATGAAGGACGCCATGTGGAAGGTCGACGACCTCGACGGCGAGAGCTTTCGCGACCTCCGCACCCGAGGTGCCAAACCAGACGGTCAGCTCGACCTGTTCCAGGCCGCAGGTCTGATCGACGACGAGCTGGCCGAGCTGGTCACCCAGCGCCTGAGCGCCGGGGCCACCACCGTGGAGGCGATCGGCGAGTGGCTGCTGACGGAGAGCGCCCGATGGATGCCGAAGCACGCCTTGAAGGCGGCCCGGCAGATGCGGCAGGACGGCGTGATCGCCGTTCAGTCGCCGGGCAAGCTCACGACGAAGAGCCAGATCAGCCTGCAGGCGCAGGTTCGGGCATAGGCATCTGGTCCCAGGTCCGGCCCTGGAGATGCCGACCGGATGCCTTCGGGGTCCGACCGCCCCACTGTTTGAAGAAGAAAGCCACATCGGCCTCCAGGCAGGCGTCCCGGATCCCCGTGACCCACTCCTGTTCCATCGGGCGGAAGCGGTGGCCGGACTCGCCTCCGGCGATCACCCAGTGAAGGCCCGTCAGGTCCAGCCCGTCCAAAGACCCGAGCAACGGCTCGCACGACAGGAACCGCACCGCAGCCGGAACCTGCCGCAGGTCATCCACACGCGGCAGTTCCTTCGCGCTCTCCACGGACACCCCCATCCACAGGTTGGCCGGCCACTCCAGCCGGTCGGCGACCTGCCGCAGCCGGCGCGCCCGCTTCGTGAGCACTTGATACGTGTGTTGCGGGGTCTGCGCGATGACGTCGAAGACCTGCTCGACGTAGTCAAGCGGGACGCGGGCGTGGAAGAGATCCGACATCGAGTTCACGAACACCGTGCGCGGCGCCTTCCAGCCCAGCGGCACCCGCAGCGCGTCCGGATGCACGGTCAGACCGAAGCCGGGGCCGGAGGTGCGGGGGTCGCCGTCGTTCTGGTACTTCGCCGACCCCATGGCCTTGAGTCGCTTCGCCAGCGTCAGGGCGTAGCAGTTGTCGCATCCGTCCGAGACCCGGTCGCAGCCGGTCGTGGGATTCCACGTCGCCTCGGTCCACTCGATCGAACTGCGGTCACTCACCCGTCGGCTCCCCATCCCCTGCAGTCACGGCCGCCCGCAGGCCTGGCCGTACAGCCCGCGGCGCGTCCAACGAGCCATCAGGTCGCCGGACATCGGCATCCAACCATCCGTCACCGCAGCCCGTCACAGCTTCCCCTAAATAGAACATGTGTACCCTTTTCTATGGTGGCGTGCACGGTACGAACCAGCCATTCGTCTGCGGCGGCGCCACCCCTCTGCGAGGCAGCGGTCAGGCCGTGTCGTCTGTGAGAGTGCCCCGCTGAAGGAGCTCCTCGACGCTCGTCCCGCGCCGTTGGGCCATCTCGCGGAATGCGTCCCGCTGCCGCTGCCAGTCCACGGCTCGGCTGACGGCGGACTGGCGGAGGTATTCCTGCGCCGAGATGCCCAGTACGGCGGCATGCTCGCGGATGGCGGCCTGTTCCTCAGCCGTCCACCGCATACGGTCCTCCCAGTTGATGGCATCGTTTCAACCGGCCCTCATCCTTGCTCCGGCATGCGCCCGGCGGCAAAGAACGACAAAGCCGCGTCCGTCCTTGCGGACCGGGCCTAGCAGTTCGGACATGGGGTTCGCGGAGCACGCGGCACAAACGCCTGTCCGGTTGGCTGGGATGTGGTGGTCTGCGTGGAGTTCCGCCACTGCCGCGGCCATGGGTTCTGCTCTCGGCCTCTCTGTGGGGTCGCGGCCTGGCGGCGCCTCGGCTCAATCCGTGGGCGCGGACTCTGTATGGCCAGCACGAAATGGCCCGCTCCTGGCCTTCCCCCCTTGTCCCAGCCCCGACCGGACGCGGAGCCTGCCCGCGGTTACGGGCGCCGTCTGCGCGGTCAGTAGTAGAACTCGAGGCAGTCGATGCGGTCGAGGGTGACGGTTTCTGCAGTGTGAGCGGGTCTGGTGCGGTGGAAGTAGCAGGCGCCCAGGGCGTCGCTGAGGATGCGGCGCAGCTCGTCCTCGGAGGCGTTGCGGTGTCGTGCGGCAAAGAGCCGTTCGATGTAGGGGGCCTGCAGGCTGAGGGTGAGGAAACGCAGGCGGGGGTCGTCGCTGGATCCGGCTGTCGCAGTGAAGCCCAGCCAGGCTCTGAAACTGACCATCATCTGGCCGTTGTTGTGCAGGATCGTGGTGTGGGCCCGGTGGCGGACGCGGGGCTGCCACAGGCGGATGATGTCCCGTTCCACGGCTTGCTGCACAGGGTCCTCCTCGGACGGTCGGCGCACCGTGCGAAGGCTGTCGAGGTCGCGGACTGGCACGTCGAGCCGTGTGGCGAGTGCGGTCTGGTCGCCGCCGGCCTGCCGCAGCAGAAAGGCCAGGCGGGCCCGGGGCGAACGGGGCGGGTTGCGGGTCCAGTGGCGTGCGTCGGCACGGTCGAGAGCTTCTTGGACGGTGGCGGCGCTCAGGCGCAGGGGTGGCGGCATGGGCGTGCTTCCTTTCGGGCGGGTGAGGTCTGCGGTGCAGGGGCTGGAAGGATCGGCGGATGCTGATGAGTGAGCCCGTGGCCCCATTACCGCGGCGGGTGGTGCCGATTCACGGCGAGACGCTCGCCTCGTATCTGTGGCGGCTGGCGGAGCGCAACGGGATGGCTTTCGAGGAGTTGGCCCGGCATATCGGCGCACCCCGCACGATCGGGCAGGCGGACCCCCGGATTGAGGAGGTGCGGCTGGGCCCGGTGGCGCAGCGGCGTCTTGCGCAGGTCAGCGAGCGCTCGGTGGGGCAGTTGGAGCGGGCGCTGCCATCGTGGGCGGACGGCCGTATCAGCGCGCGGGCGCGTCGTCAGGTGCAGATCGAGGCATGGCCGCTCGATCAGGCGCCGGTGCGGGCCTGCTCGTTGTGTGTGGCGGGGCACGGCGAGCGGCCGGTGTGGCGCGTCAGCGGCGAGCAGTGGGCGGTCTGCACACGGCACGGCCGGTGGACGGGAACGGCCGAGGGCCGTTTCCAGGTGGGGCTGTCGGAGCTGCCGGACGTGGTGGACGCGCAGGTGCGCAGGGTGCGGCTTCAGCGCAGGACGGGCTTGTATGCGCGGGCGTTGATGGCGGATGCGCAGCAGGTGGCCGTCTACTGGTGGCAGTGCCGGCAGATGGGGGCGCGCGGGGTGTGGCGCAGGCGGCAGGACGTGTTGGGGGTGGACCGGTCGGCGTTGTGGGCGGTGCCGCTGGTGGTGTACCCGGAGGCCGTGATCGTGGCGGAGGCGATGGCGGTGCGGGAGCGGCAGCGCGCGATGGGGCGCAGCTTTGCCGGAGGCCCGGCCGGATGGACGACGGGGCGGTGGGTGGCGTGGGTCGGTGAACGCCTCGGCATGGCAGAGGAGATGGCCGAGGGCGGTCACCGGGCGTTGGAGGCGTGGCTGATGGCGCACCGCAACACAGTGCCGGTGACCGAGCGGCTGGCGCGGCAGGAGGGGCGGGTGGTGGCGCGCAGTGTGCCGCTTGCGTTGATGGAGCCGCATCGGGTGGTTCCCTCGAACGGGCCGTTGGAGCAGGCGTCGTGTCTTCCGTGGCGGCTGGGGGCGCCAATGACGAGCGTGCCGCTGTGGGGCTGAACCCGCGGGTCTCAGCCCCGGTAGCAGGGGCGTCCGCGGCTCAGGCGGGCTCTTTGACGGAGCGGGCCGGGTTGACGCCCTGGCCGTACTGATGCTGGTACCAGCTCATGGACTGCACGCCTTCTTCCTTGGCGTAGCCGGGGTTGACGCCCAGGCGCAGCAGTCCGGCGATGCCGGTCCGGTCGGGGCCTGCCGGGACGACATCGAGGGCGGTCGGGCGGCGGGCGGCGTAGAGGACGCAGTCCGAGAGGACCGCAAGGGGGGAGCGGCCGGCCTCTGTGAGCATCTTGCGCATTTTGCGATGCAGGGTGACGCGGGCGCGGGAGACGACGGCGGCGCGGATGTCGGGTCGCCAGGTGGGACTGTCCAGGGCGGGCCAGGGCTGGTAAGGGGCGGTGATGTCGCGTGGTCCTTCGCGGAGTTTGCCGATGCCTCCCTTGCCGGTGGCTTTGATGGCCGCCAGCAGGGCGAGGAGTGCGGGGTCGGCCGTGCGGAGGGCTTTCATGGCGTCCAGGAAGTCGGCCTGGGCCATGTTCTTGCGGACCCCGAGGTCGTTCATGGTGGCGAGGTAGGCGTCGCGCAGTCGCTCGTACCAGGGGGTGAGGTAGGGGCCGGGGCCCTCGCGCAGGTAGGCCTCGATGGGCCGGACGGTGATACCGAGTTCTTCCGCGTAGGCCAAGGTGGGGGTGGCGTACCAGGCGGGCCCGGTAGGCGGCTCGCCGGTCGGGGTGAACGGCGAGGGCAGCCGCGGCTCCAGGACGTTCTGGGACAGGTCGCACAGCCAGGAGCCGGGGATCTTCTTGTTGAAGGCGGGGCCGACGACATGCTCGGGCACGGCGTTCAGACCGACCGGCACGTTGGAGGCGGCGGCGACGAAGGCGAGGTTGATGTCGAGGCCGACGACATGTGTGAAGTCGAGGACCTCGTCGTCGGTGGGAGGGCGCCGCCAGTCCCAGGCCTCTTCGTCCAGGGCTTGCTGCGGGGAACGGCCCTGGGCGAGGGGGTGCGCATCGGGGGCTTCGGGCGGGGCGGGCTCGATCGGTTTCCACAGGGCGCCGGGGTTGGCTGCCGAGGCCCAGCTACCAGTCTCGTCGCGTTGGGGTTTGGTCGGCGGACGCAGCGCGGTCATGAGTTCCTGGCCGCACACAGCGGTGGAGCCGCGGGGCGTCAGTACCCGCTCGGCATAGATGCCCAACAGTTGTGCCAGGTCGGCGGGTTGCATCGGGGGAAGGTTCCAGCCGTCCTGCGACAGTGCGCCCCAGCTGGTGACGGCAAGTTGCACGGAGGCCCGCTTGCCGTTCTTGACCGGCTGGTAGACACGGGCCCAGGGACCGAATCCGCGGCGGGTGAGTTTGAAGCCGCCGTCGCGCAGCAGCGTGACCTCTGGATGGCGCTCGGGCAGACGCAGTTGGGCCCGGTCCTCGAGTACCGGGGGCAGGCCCAGGAACTCTGTTGCCGAGGGGGTCAGTACGACGAGCGGGTCGCCGTCGCGGTCGTAGTCATTCAGGCGGGCCCGGCCGATCCCGGCGTCCAGGGCCCAGGACACCACATCGAGGACGGAGTCGGCCACGACCGGGCTGCAGGTTCCGTCCGCGAAGTGCGCGGTGAGCGTGGTGCCGTGGTCCACGACGGCCACCGGGCCCGCGGGGAACGTGGCCCGCCGCGGCGTCCTGGACCGTGTGACGGCGGCCGGTGGAACGGCAGGGGCACGAGTAGCAGGCGGGAACGTGAGCTGCTCCGGCAGCTCCGGCTCCGTGAGGGCAGGTGCGGCAGGCGGCTGCGGCACGATCTTGGATGCGGTCTTCGGTGTGTCCGTTCGGCTCTTCTCCAGAACGGTCAGTCCGTCCAGCAGGCGGGCGTATCCGGCGCGGCGTGTTCCGAGCGGTTCTCGGCTGCCTGCCTCCCAGGCCTCGATGTCGCGACCTTCGCACTGCAGGACGTCTGCGACCTGCTCGCTGGTCAGTCCGGCGGCCTGCCGCAGCCGTCTGCGTTCCGCAGGGAGCGGCAGGGGCATGCGCCGGGCCGTCAGGTCGGTCAGCAACGCGTCGACGCGGGCATGTATCTCAGCGTCGTCTTCGTGATCGTCTCGCACAGGCCAAATCTGCCAGGTCCGCCTGTCGGGCGATCCAGTTCCCGTCACCGCCCCCGCATAGGCGCGCCAGGGCGTCTGGCCGCTGTGGTCCACGTCCACGTGCGGATTCCCCGACGGTCGTGGAGTGGCAGGCAGGGACATGTTGACGGGAATTGATCTATACGCCGCAGCGGCTCTTCCAGGGCGCGGGAGGGCCATCTACATGCCTGCTGGGGTGCGTTGCCGCCGTTGGGCTGCAGGTCTGGGACCCAGCCGATATCTCGCACGCGTGATCGACTAGCGTGTGGCTGTCGGGGTTGCAGCTACGCGGGGTAGGGACACGGGTGGTCAAGAACCTGCAGATCGTTCACCGGAACGGTGCGGGGCGGGAAGTCCATGTGCCGGCCGAGCAGGCTGGTGGGGTACAGCTGCTGGACCGTGAGCCGATCTGGGTTCCGCTGCACCACCCCTCCGAGCGGAGCATCGTCACATATTGGTGGTCGGCGACGACAGGCCAGCATGTGGGCTGCCGGTCGTTGCAGCGGCTATCGGAGGCGATGCTGTTGGACTTCCACCCGAACGTCACCGATTTCGCTGCGTGGACAGCACGGTTGGAGTGGTCCGAGCGCGGCAGGACGCGTCGTTTCGTGCCGGACTTCTTCGTACGGACGGCCGTCGGCGGCACGGTGGTAGTGGCGTGTCCGCCGACCTCGGGCCCCAGTGGCCGCTGGAAGCAGCAACAGGATGTGCTTCGGCAGGCGTGCCGGGAGGCCGGCTGGCAACTGGGCTCGCCGCGGCTGCCTCAGCCGACGGCGCTGGCCAACTTGCGATGGGTGGCCCGCTACCGGCATCCCCGCAACGCCGATCGCGCCGTCGAGCAGTCCCTGCTGGCGGCATTCGCGCAGCCAGGGCCGCTGCTGGAAGGCGTCCGGGCAACAGGGATGGCGCGGCTGTCGGTGCTGCCGCGGCTGTATCACCTGTTGTGGCAGCGTCGGTTGACCATGGACTGGGGCGTCCCTCTGAATCCCGCCTCGCTGGTCAGCAGGGGCGGCGGGGCAAAGACCATGCGGCCCTTCACCGTTGAGGACCAGACGTGAGCAGCGACAACGGTGCGCTGCCGGTCGCGTTCCGCGCCCATCACGGGGTGTTGAGCGAGGGCGATGCGGTGCGCTGGCGGGGTGAGCGGTACACGGTCATCGCGTTGGAGGGGGTGACGGTGCATCTGGCGCCGCGGCCGGGCAGCGGACTTCCGCTGGTGGCGCTGCCGTTGGGCCTGCTGGCTGCCGCGGACGACTTCGCGGTCCTGGACAGCCAGGGCCGCCCGGTGTCCTACGAGGCGCTGCCCGACTGGTCGCTTCTGGAGGGCATCAACCCGGATGCCGCCCGTGAGGCCTACGTCTGGGAGCGGCACGTCATCGAGGTCGACACCGGGCTGCTGCCCAACCAGCCGGAGGATGCCACGCCGCGCCCGGGCTATGCGACGGATGAGTTCACGCTGATCGAGCGGTACAAGATCAAGGCTGCCGAGCTGAATGCGGTCCTGGACTTCGATGTGTCGTGGCACACCGTCCAGCGCAAGCGGCTGCAGTACAAGGAGAAGGGGATCTGGGGGCTGGTCGACAAGCGGCGCACCCGCATGCCCTCACTGCACGGGCGCAACGACCCGCGGGTCGTGGATGCGCTGCTGGCATTGGTCAAGGCCCGGGAGGGCCAGACGGCCATCACCGCGTCGGCACTGTTCGTGCTGCTGCGCCGGTCGGTGCGCAGCACCTACAAGGAGCCAGTGAAGGTGCCGCCGAACACCACGCTGTACAAGCTGCTGGACCGGCTCGGCATCAAGGTCAAGGATTTGCAGGCGCCCACCCGTAAACGGCTGGACGCCGCTAACCGGCCTGCGCCGCCGTTCAGTCTGACCACTGCGCTGGCGCCGGGCGAGCTGGTGCAGATCGACTCCACCGACCTGGACATCAAGGTTCTCGGGGACGACGGCCAGCCGACCTCGGTGGAGCTCACGGCGATGGTGGATGTCGCCACCCGCACCATCATCTCCGCGGTGATCAGGGCCAAAACCGCGCGCGGCCGACGCAAGGCACATACCCAGCGGCTGGCGCTGTTCGCTTCCACCCGCCGCGCCGGGCGGGCCACCAAGGCAGTCGATGCGTCCCTGCTGCTGGCCCAGGCTCTGGTGCCTACACCGATGCGGCCCAGCTTTCCGCCCCAAGCGCACGCCTCGGCGTCCGATCTGCCGTACGAGGAACTGCTGGAAGCCGATGCGCGCATGGCGCGCGCGGCCAGCCGCCCGGTGATCGTGCCGGACCTGATCGTCATCGACCACGGGACGGTCTTCGCCGGGCGGACCTTCTTCGACGCCTGCAAATCCCTGGGGATCTCGGTGCGTCCTGCGCGTCGGCGCACCCCGACGGACAAAGCGATCGTGGAACGGACGTTCGGCTCGGTCAAGTCCTTGTTCAGCCAGTATGTGAACTCCTACACCGGCAACGACATCAGCCGCCGGGCGCGCACCCTGAACGGGGAGGTGCTGTTCAACCTCAGCCAGCTCGACGACCTGCTGCAGCGGTGGATCGTCCTCGGCTGGCAGAACCGGGTGCACGATGAGCTGCAGAACCCCTACGACGCGAACCTTCCGCCGCTGACCCCCAATCAGATGTACGCAGCGTATGTACAGGTGGCCGGCTACTTGCCCATTCCGCTGGGCCGCGAGGACTACCTGCGGCTGCTGCCCACCGCATGGGTGGGGGTCAGCGACGAGGGCATCACGTTCATGAACCGGGTGTATGAGAACGCCAGGAACGAGCTGGGCCCCTACCGGCGCCGCCGCTCCGGGCTGGGCGGCAAGCGCCGCGGCGGCTGGGAACTGCGCTACAACCCCTACGCACCCGAGCACGTGTGGCTGCATGATCACGAGAAGGACACCTGGGTCCAGGCGACCTTCCGACACCAGCAGCTGATCAACGCGCCGTGGACGCAGTACCTGTGGGACATCGCCACCACCAAGCATCTGCAGCGCGGCGGACGCAAAGACGATGACCTCGCCATCGCCCAGGCCCTCGCGGACCTGCTGGAGGAGGCCGGACGCGGCCCGGACCAGGCGCAGGTGGCACTGGTCCCGGACGGCTGGGGACCGGCTGCGCTGCCCGCCGCTACGCCTGTCGTCTTCGACCCCTACACCGGCGACACGCCGCCCAGCGGAGACGGGGCACTCGACGCCCTGGAGCTGACGGACGCGGGCATGTACGGACTGCCGGGGCCCGCCGACCTGTCGCGGCGGATACCTGGCGGCGACCCGCTGTTCCTCTCCGCCGCCCAGACCGGTGCCGGCCAACGGTCCCAGGAGGCCGAAGAAGCCTTCAAGGTCAGCTACTTCGACGACCTGCCCCCGCTCGAGAACGAACCCGGCACGGCCGCACCACCGCCGGCTGCTCCCCGCGGCGCGGAGGAGGACGAACTGTTCGACTTCCTCGACGGTGACCTGAGCGGAGGACTGACGTGAAGCGACTCAAGCGTCCCTACCTCGATGACCTGGCGATGCAGGACCTGGTCGACGGCCCCGGCCAGCTGCGCCCCCCGGTGCCGGTGTGGTGTGACACTTTGCCCAACTGGCGGGCTTCCGTGGACAACGCACCGGAGCCGCCGGACCTGGCCGACTGCGCACCGCTGGGCAGCGAGATCACCCCGGACGATCCGCGGTTGCTGTTCCACGGCAGCATGCGTCCGGTACGCACCCCAGCCATCAGCGCCGCCGAACTGGTGGTGAAGAAACAACTCGTCGCCAATGCCAAGCGGGCCGGGGGCCGGATCGGCGTCATCATCGAGGGCCCGGCCAACACAGGCAAGAGCGAGCTGATGCACTTCATCGGCCGCGACTACGAGAAGCGGCTGAACAACCGCTACGGCCGCAACGACGACCGCATCCCGGTGATCGCGCTCAGTGTGCCCGCCAAGGGGCGCGGCGGCAGCCGCAACTGGGCGGACGCCTTCGCCCGGTTCCTCGGCCTGGAGCGTGAGGATCTGGGCGGTGATCCGACCGACTCGGTCTGCTACGTGATGCGGCACTGCCATACCCAGCTGGTGCTCATCGACGGCATCGAAGACCTCGAGCACGGAGCCGACGTGCAGCAGACATTCAAGTTCCTGGAGCACATCAGCAAGAAGACCGGCGCCACGTTCCTCTATTGCGGCCGCAGCAGTCGCTCCATCGTCGACCCGATGCTGCGCGACCAGGAGACGAAACTGGAGCAGAACGAGGACCCCTGGGGCGATCACCCGGTGCTGGTGACCGGCCGGCTCGGCTACGACCAGACGGGCAAGGACCGTTTCCGGCGCATCGTAAATGAGTTCGACAAGGATCTGCGGCTATACCACCACCAGCCCGGCGATCTGACCAAGCTGTCGCCTGTTCTGCACCTGCGCAGCAAGGGCTATCTGCGGGCCCTGTCCCAGCTGATCAGCCAGGCCGCCCAGCAGGCCATGCTCAACGGAGACGAATGTATTACGGAGGAGCTGGTGGAAGGACTCCTGATCGGCCGGGCGATCAGCATCTGACTCCTGCGGAAGGCCAGACGGCCGACCGCCCCGGCCCCGCGCCCGCGGAGCATGCGGCTTCGTCCCTGCCTCAGCATGGCGACCGCACCGTCAGAGGCCGTTGACGGCCCCTGCCGACGCCAGACTCATGGGCTCGACGTACGGGGGCGCTCCTGCTCGAAGGGCGGTAGCCGACACATGGGGGCGGCGTCATGAGGCACGCAGTGGGCTAGCTTTCCTTTCCGCCCTGCCGCGGGCTTCCGCGTCCGGTGCCCAGCTTGGGATCCCACACCATGTACAGGCTCTCCAGGGCCTGGCGCTCTTCTTCGGTCAGCTTCTCCGGAGCCTTGCGAATCTTGTGAATCCAGTTGCCCAGTTCGACCGTGCGCTCGCCCCAGACGGTTTCCACGTGCCGCCGGGGTACCTTGAGGTTTCCTTCGCGGGCCAGGTACTCCGCCGCCGCCTCCAGGTGCTCACGAAACTCGCGGTACCGGGCCGTGCCGCGCTCCCCCCGGTAGAGGCTGTCGGTGTCCGGGGCGAGATGGATGTCCAGCAGGAGTTGGGCCTGGGCTGGATGCAAGGTGCGGAAGCGGTTGCGCTGCCGGTTGATCCACTGCCCGAGCGGGATGCCGTCGCTGGTCTTGTAGGCGTTGGGGACATGTCCGGTGCCATGCACGGCGACGTGGGCCTTTGCATAGGCGTAGAAGCGGCGCCAGGTGACGGGGAAGGGCGGATTCCACCAGGGGTCGATGTCGCTGAGAGCCTGTTCGTGGGTGGCGGCGAGTCGGCCGGCCTTGGCTTTCCGGCGGCATTCGGCGCTCCAGCGGCCGACGGGGTGGCCGCCGTGGAAGGCGTCCTGCGGGGCTGCGAGGTGTCCATTCTCCTGGGCCCATGCACGGGCGTGGCCGAGCATGCGGGTGAAGTCGTCGTCCGGGGCGGCCCAGAGCATGCCGAGGGCGTCCAGGTCGGTGCGCTGGTTGTCGTCGAGGCGGCCGACGGTGTGCCGCAGGCGCTGGTTGCTGATCCACTCCCCCAAGGCGAAGCCCTTCGGGTCGACGTAGCCGACGGGCACGTCGAGGTGTCCGTACTGCTCTCGGTAGCCGTTGGCGCTGGCGTGCGCTTCGTCCCAGTCGCCGGTGGGCGGCAGGGTGACTTCCAGGCCGAGGGCCAGGGCGATCTCCAGGGCGCGTTCGGGCAGGTGGTAGTGCACAGTGCGGGCGGGCAGGCCAGAGGGCCCGCTGGAGTGAGGCTGCGCCAAGCTCGTTTCCGCAGTTCAGTGGGGCTGGCGTGATCCACCGGTGAGGTCCTCACGCTGGTAGGCGGCATGATCGTCGGGGCGAGATCGTCCGCCCGTCTCATCACCGCTGT
>Ga0307518_10001505_pt1 | contig 17267 bp, 28 predicted proteins | sample 25_EM_MG_FD_203889 | JGI IMG/M metagenome (GOLD analysis project Ga0307518, IMG submission 203889) | Populus trichocarpa ectomycorrhiza microbial communities from riparian zone in the Pacific Northwest, United States - 25_EM | ecosystem: Host-associated > Plants > Roots > Unclassified | place...
CTCGTCGAATGAACATGACGCGAGCGTAGGGATCTAATACCCGGCCAAGTGATTCGTCTGTCAGATGCGGCATTCATGGTAAATAATGGTAGGGGTTATTACCATTTGGATGATTCCGTGTCTTGCGGCGGCCCGAGTGAGGTTGAGTTCGCCATCTGGATGGCCAAGCTTTCCTAGTGCCGTTGCGGTCTACCGGATATGTTAAAACGTCGGTGGTCCACACAGCCCGACGCCGTTGGAGGACATACGATATACACCGGCATGCTGGACTTGTGTCCTAGTATCGTCGTTGACCAATCCACTTTCGTGACATCCCGCAAGACCCGCGGACGGAACCATATCCTATCGAAAGGCAATCAAGGACCGCACCACTTACCACCACCACAATACAGCATATCCAACTCAACCCTGCATACGTACCTATGAAAAGCAGCGTGGTTCTCTCGATGCGTAATCTCATCATCTGCAGCTGACGAATAGTATGCCCACGCCTTCTCGGGCATCACTTGTCTCGCCACCGCCTTCACGCGGACATCGGTGAATCAATCATATGTATGAGGAGAGAAAAAGGCGTGTCATACACGCACCTCGAAATCATGCAAGCTCAATATCTCCGAAAGCCGCGGACGTGCTGCAATGCGTGCGAGCCTTGCCTGCTCTTGCTCGCTTAGCTGTCCGTCCGAGGCGGAATCCTGTACGGTGCTCGGATCAATGGGTCCAAGGCTGCGGTGGTAACTCAGTCGGTGGAGCAGATCATAGAGAGTGAAGAACGAGTACTGACTGTTTATCCGGCCTGAGATTCGTCGTGATGGCGTCTGGAGGATGTATCGGGTCGTATTCCTGGCTACGCTTATTCAGTCGTTCCGCGGCACCACCACGGACATACGCCAAGTAACGTACGTTGCGTCTTTTCCAGCATACTTTAGGATAATCTTGCTTCCGCCTGTTCGTTGGTAAGGCTCGTCCCTTGCCATCCTTAGTCATGTGGGCCTACCAGGGTGCTCTGTGCACAACTATTATGGTCGGGGATGAAAGCAAGGAAGAGAACGAACGCACCATCGAGGAACTCTGTCACATCGTATACGTTCCCTAGGGTGCGCGAGTTAGTACAAGTACTTGTCCTTCCCAAGGAACAAAAAACTGTAAAACACGTGACTCAAAAGACACAAACATACCATGGATGACGATCCAGCAACTCTCGCGGGAGTTATGCGCAGCGACTTCCTCAGCTGTGAGTAGCCTCTTCCCACTCCCATCCATCTTCCAGGCACTGTCCTACGTCCCCTCCCGTGTACGTCGGATATCGGCGCCCCGGGTGAAAGCCTGCAAAAAGACTAAGTCGTTAGAGTAGGGAAACGACTTCGTGTCAATTCTTAGTGTGCGTCGACGAACGCGATGTCGAGCAAGACAGCAGACGCGTGTGACTCCCAAGTGACACGTGGAAGACCCGCGGGCCGGATACCGGAACGGTCCACCCGCCGATGTCTGTATTGGCGTAAATACATAATGAGACTCAGGAATGCATTATAAGTTGCACGATCAGTGGGAGCCCGTCATTGTATACTACTGTAGGGTGGGCTGCAAGGCTGCTCCGATCTCAAAAGGTCTCTCACAAACACCCTCATGGAACAAGAAAACGGATCATGTTGCACGTTTTGGCCACCGGTGGCAGTCACCATTTCTCTAAATTAAGGTCTTCACGTCACTCCTCGTTGGCGACTACTAGTAGGATCTATCATAAAATTTTGGCCGCCGCGAACTCATTTGAATGAGGGATAGTTCCCCGACGACAAAACACTCGCCCCAATTTGTACCTGATCGGCGAACTCAGTCGCATCATGCCAAACTCTGGAACCGAACAGAATACATAAACACGCTTTTGAACAATGACGTCACCCCGTTTCTATTTTGGGGGCCACTGAATTCTCGCGCAAGTAATAGATTTTTGAAGGGTCGGTCCAGGCTGTGTCGCGCTCGATAAATGGGCGCCGTCGCCGGCTTTCAACAAGTGCCTGTGGCAAAATTGCTTCTAAAGGGGTAACGTACACTATCGGGCGCGAAATTTTACATGCAGACAGACACCATGAAAGACAAATTCCTTGACTTCAAGGGATGAGAAGATATAAGCATTGCAGGAAAATTACTGTAAGCAGGACTAAAAGAGTGTTCTATAGGCGATTGCAACCCAGTGATACCATGTGATGTTTCGTAGTGTTACAATCTTGCCGCTGTCGGCAAGGGAAGTGAGGAGTATGGAACGAAAAAAAAAAAGAAAGGAGTGCGAGTATGAGAGCAAATGAAATTAACAATGAAATAGCAAGCCTTGGGGCACTCTAGAGTCTAGACGGCGTCAAAGGCTTTTCCGCCTGCCCGTGCGTCTAGACTTGTCACATCATCGAGGCCTGTAGACGTTGGTCAGAAAAAAAAATTTCAAGTGGATTGCAGAAAAAATCAAACGCACCCATGACTTGGAAGAATGCTTTGGGATCCATGCCCTGGGCCGACGTAAAGTCTGTGCCCGTCTTTTTGAGGGACTGCATAGCAGCCCGAATACCGTGGACAGCAGCGACACACGAAACAAGCGAAAAGACTACGAGGCCGTATGAACAATGATATTTTGTTGGTTGCAACGGTAAGGACTCACTGATAATTTTAGCACCCAGTGCTTCTGCCTCCTTGCACGTGAAGGAGGGGGTAAGACCGCCGGAGATAACGTTGACGAGGACCGGCTTTGGATTGAGCGCCTCGATGGTCTTCGTAAGAAGACTCGCCGTTTTGACGCCCTCAATGAAACAGACATCGGCCCCGGCGTCTGCGGCCAGTTTGAGCCGCGTGATAGCCTCATCCATACCGAGTACTTGGGCAGAATCAGTTCGCCCAATGATGACCTTTGAGATGAAAACCGGTGATGAACGAGAATATGAAACCGTGGTGGGAAAGTGGACTTACGAAGTTGGAGCCCCCTGGGATGGAATCACGGGCAAGAACAGCAGCCCGAATGCGGGTGATGAATTCTTCCCGCGAGACAACCTGTTTGCCCATGAGGTGTCCACAGCGCTTTGTCTGGACCTGGTCCTCGATGTGCATGGCTGCAACGCCAGCACGGATGTACTGGAACACCGTACGAGCAACCATCGCAGTGCCACCGAAGCTGTAACATGGGATGAGAAACCGAACGAAGCATCTTAGAGTGGATATAAATGCCGTACCCAGTGTCGGCGTCCGCGATAACGGGGGTAACGGGGTTGAGACCGCAGACCATTTGAGCGGACTGGACAAAGTCATTGAGGGTGGCAATAGCGAGGTCGGGCATTCCAAGACGAGAAGCGGTGGTTGCTGCGCCAGACTGGTACAAGCAGTCGAAGCCAGCTTCTAATGCACATCGGGCACTAATGCCATCACAGATGCCGGGGGCGACCTAGTATATGGATTGTTATTTACATTGGGCAGAGTAAATATGTGAACACGTACGACGATGCCTGGGCGAGCAAGCATTTGGCGGAGACGAGTTGCGGGGTCGTATGAAAGGGGACCATGGCGGAAGTTCTCCGGGTCGAAGCGCGAGTTGTAGTATACACCTGGAGTGAGGGAACGCTCCGGAGCGGGGATGAGTTGGGCATCCTTGGATTCAAGTGTGTCGGTGGAAGAAAGGGAGTCGGTGGAGGAGGAAAGGGAGTCGGAAGAAGAAGTGGGAGTGAGGAGAGGGCGGCGATGCGCAAAGGCGACCCGAGGGCCAGGTGCATCCGTCGAGTCTGGCTTCTTGAAGTAGTAGTCGAGTCCAGGGGTCACCCTGAGGAAGGAGGAAAGTACGCTAAGTAAGAATGGCATGGTGGTTTATACACAAGGGGGTAATTAAAGAAGAGGATGTTGGTTCGAGGGCCAGTGTGTTGGAATGGAATGGCTGCCGGGGTCGAGTATTTGTACGGTCGGGTGAGGGGATTTGTTTCCTTTTTGCGTACCTGGTGCTTCGGATCAGAAGCCTACCGACGCAGCAGGCGGACACCCTTGAAAGGGTCGAGTAAATCAGTTTTACGTAGCGAAGGTACTCCGTGCAAGGCAAGTGGGCAACCTTAATGGATGACTTGGACCTTGCGCGCCGTGCAGCTCGAGATTGGCAGCGGCCGCCTGTGTCAGACTTGGCTCGAAAGACATGGCCTCTGATGGTAAATCGCCGGGACGGGAAGACTGAAGCTGAGGCATATTTGGGGATGTTTCAGGGTCACGTTAGTACTACGCGGCGCGTCTTAGTCAGCGGTGCACGTGGACACGGGGGCTATTGAACATTGACCAGCCACTGCCTTATTTGGTCGGTGCAAATCTCCCTCTCGAATCTGCGGAGGAGTGTCGAGCTCAGTTCCGAGGAAGGGCGATAGAGGGGAGTCAATCACTGCCCGGTCTAACACCCGTCGTGTGCCCCTATTGCTCTCCGCCCATGCAGAAAACCACAGGTACGTGTCTCTCCCAGTCGAACATGTCGCTCATCTCCGCTCAGACAGCTGCAGAGCATGCCAGCGCAAAGAGTTGCTGGATCATCGTACATGGAAAGGTGTACGTGTAACAGATTTCCTGCCAGGTACATACCTCCTTCTTGACTTCATACCACACGCGTGCACACTCACTAACGCGTCTAGAACACCCCGGTGGCAGCAAGATCATCCTCAAATATGCGGGGAAAGATGCAACGTAGGTCCTTGGCGATTTGCTCCTCACAACCTACAAGTGAAGCATATGACCCGATTCACCCACCAGATGCAATTACCACGCATCCTCCAAAAGAAAACCAGTCAGTGTCCATCTGTACAGGTCACTTGGCACGCTACTCACCATGCGCACGCAGTCTTGGTCCAGTTGATCCCAAGACAGTCGTTCGGATGGAAAAGGTGCTCACCCAAGAAGAGAAGAAACGCCAAGAGCTGATGGGCCACTGCCCGCCCGTCACTCGACGAAATCGTCAACTTGCACGACTTTGAGGTCAGTCCCGGCAAAGATCAGACCACCCGACCTCTGATGGTCATGATACCAGGCCGTTTCCAAAGCCATTCTCCCTCCCAAAGCATGGGCGTACTACTCTTCTGCATCCGATGACGAGATCACCATCCGGGAGAATCGTGCAGCCTATCAGAGGCAAGCTCATTTCCCCGCATGGCTGAAACAATACTTGACCCACTCTAGGGTTTGGTTCCGCCCGCGTGTCCTTCGAGACGTTTCCACTGTCAACTGGTCCGTGTCCATCTTGGGCTACTGTCTACATCGTACGTGTGTCATTCTATCCACCTCGCCACTGGCACGCCTTTATTAAACTTCTCCACTAATCCTTGCGGGGGTATGTACTGCTGAAACACTGATGCGGTGGCGATGATTGGCAGTCGGCCACCGCGCTCGGCAAACTGGGACACCCTCTCAATTTGACCCGTGCCGCCGGCAAACCCGGTGTCATCCAAATGGTAAGTTCGTTCATGTATGCATAGGGGGTTTCTTGCCCTATTTGGAAAGCCCATTGTGCTCACCCGTTTTTGGCTCACCCACCCATACCCCATATGCCCCATCCACATATGACAGATTCCGACTCTGGCCTCGTGCTCCTTTGACGACATCGTGGACGCAGCGGCCCCCGCCCAAACCCTCTTTCTCCAGCTCTATGTGAACCGCGACAGGGAAATTACAAAGCACGACGTCCAGCATGCCGAGAAACGGGGGGGTCAGAGCTCTCTTCATCACTGTCGATGCCCCACAGCTCGGTCGGCGTGAAAAAGACATGCGTATGAAGTTCGTCGATGGGAGCGGTGTCGCCAAAGTCCAGGAAGGCGATAAAGGCGTGAAGAAGGACGAAGGTGTTGCTTGTGCGATTTCGGTAAACACTTCGGCTTACCCGGTTGCTCGTTTCCACTCGCTTACGGGGCGTTGTAGTCTTTCATTGATCCATCCCTATCATGGAAAGATAGGTTCAAGAGCATCACTACCAGTCAGTTTCCCCCTTTCTTGTCATGACATACTTCACCGATACCCTATCATAGTGGCCATCGTCCTCAAGGGTGTCGCAACCCCCAAGGATGCCTTGATGGCTTACGATCATGGCTTAGCCGGGATCGTGCTTTTCTAACCATGGTGGACGCCAACTCGACACTGCCCGGTCCGGGCTTGAGAACCTCGTCGACATCGTCGAGGCACTCAAGACGCGTGGGCCGTGGCCGAACCCACGGTTCGCAGTATTCGTGGATGGCGGTGTCAGACGCGCAAGCGACGTCCTCAAGGCGATCGCGCTGGGTGCTTCAGCTGTCGGTGTCGGGCGTGCGTTCATGTACTCGTTCTGTGCGTACGGACAGGACGGCGTCGAGAAGGCATTCCAGATCTTCAGGGTGGGTCACTGGCTTGGTTTTTCGCTTGGGGCGGGTTTCTGATTTCCATTTAGGATGAACTGGAGATGAAACATGCATCTCATTGGCGTTCGCACCATCGACGAGCTGACGCCCGACTTGGTCGATGCGAGCGCTCTCCATGCACATGTCGGCGTCACACCAGCGGATAACCTTTAAAATTCGACGTGTGCGTTCTCGCTGCTGAATTGTTATTTCTACACATACTGACTCTTCCGGTTGGTGAACAGATCAGCCGCTGTCTCTCGCCCAATTCAAGCTGAAGCTTTAACTCGTCACTGCCTCTTGGTGGATAGAGATAGTAGTTTGTCTACATGTAGGGGCGGATCCTAACTGGCTTGGGTATCTGTTACACCTTCATGTTTCCGCTGGCAAGTCACCCTTCTTCATTCCCTTGACATGCAATCACATGTTGCAGCGCTACCCCGGTGTATTATGGGACTTAGTATTTTAGCTCACTGCGGGACCGAAGTTGATCTACGCGCATGATCATCGTGCAGGTTCGCAAAAGAAATGAGAAATGTATGAAGGTACATGAGTGGGCGTGTGTTGGCGCACAAATGAACAAGGGTCCAGTGGGTCCAAGGTGGCTGTGCCTTGGAGAAGCGATCTACGGATCTGGATTCTGGACGCTGGTGCCAGTTTCAAGTACAGAGGGCGCCAAGTACACAAGGCTGTAGGTACACACGCACACACGTTCCCCACATGGTGAGTTCTTTTTCATCTTTCTCATTAACACAACCCCTCTTCAGAAGTTGTTCATCAATCTGAGGGATGCTTATTGTGGTAACTTCTAGATCTCATCACCAATCTGTTTGACAGCGGAGGGTTTGATGCTACAAGGTGGCTCCTATATCTGTATCTCAGAAGCATGATTTTCTAGATTACGGTACTGGTTCCATATCAGACTGCACAGGTGCACTCGTGGTACTTCCCCCCCGTTCGTTCGTGATTCGCAGAAGAAGTACTGCTACATGGGCTACTAATGCCAAGTCTCTGGGGCTCAGACGACCCCCACGGGGATCCGCAGGAACGGCTTCTCCAATCTCTCTCACAAACACGATGGGTCATCTTGAGGACACAGGGTCTCGACCTCGCTTCTTCTCGATTGATTGTATGGCCAATACCCAGATCTGGTTGTGGTTTAAGTAATTCCTAACTCGTAGTCTCCAAGCTTAGATCCAACGCTAGTGGCCACGACATCTCCATTAGATATACACCCCTGTAGGTATTTGTGGCATTGTTTTTTCCTTCACCAGTATGCGTCACGACCTCTCCCCCGTCCGAGCGGACAGCGCTATGTGGTATTTAGATCAGTCCTTTCGACGATCAAGAATTGTAGATTTGCGTCTCCCCCATGACTGCCCTGTGCCAGCCACAGTTGCGGTTGACCACACGTAGTAACAGCGTCGTAAGTTTTGCACTTGGATTGGAAACATCCCAAATCTATCTCAGAGGTAGATTGAACATACCATAACTATCTGAGGGCAGGCGGAGTGCGTCTGACTCGGAGAGGTCCTGTTCCGAGAACCCCTGAGAGGCCTGTGTACAAATACCCCCGACACGACATCGTTTCTGAGGGAGTATTTTACGGTTACAGATCTCATAGATAACTGCATATCCAATTGCAAGCTACTATAAAATACATGGTTTCGTTGACGTGCCGACCTCAAGACGCTTGGACGTATGAAGTCTAATTCCGCACGTGGATGGGCATATTATGTTGGCTATTCCGTTGTCCCATTCTTCCTTCGCACCAGAGGTCCGTCGTGCAGAACCTAGTTGATCCATCAGTGCTATGCTTGAAGCCTTGCCACACAGGCTTTCGCCACAGCGGCGCCATCAAGAGGTATTTGGCTTCCGTGGAATCCTTTGGGATAGGCCTTGGGAGGTAAATTGTTATGGCCGAACGACCTGGAATGAGGAAAACGAAACAATGTGGGTACCACCATTACGAACATGCCCAGCCACCGCACAGTAGATTGAAAACGCACACGTTTCCCCACCACCCATAGTATGTTATGCCCAGAGCGTACGCCGTATATTGATAATCGGCCGTAAACCCGCCCGGGAAGTAAAATTCCATGACAGTTGAGTGCCGCGATGGCTTCATCCACACGAGCGACGTCATCCCGTTTCCATGAACACCCATCATAATCTGCACCGCAAAATACACAATGAATACCGTTTACAGTATGTATCCACACTCACTGTCGTTCGCGCTGCAAGCCTTATCTGTTCCTCTCGTGACAGCTTCTCCATGCTCGCGACGTTCACTTCATAACCATATTTGTCCCTCAGGGAATACAATTCCTCTACGAGACGTTCGTGATGTTCAGGTACAAGCATCCGCCCTCCCCGTTTCTGTCTCGAGATATACGTGATCACAGGAGGACCCGTGGCAATCATGTTAGACTCGTCGACCAACCCTGCGAATTGCAATGCGTTGCGTGCAATCGGGCTCCACCAGCGCAAGCTCCCAGGCAACGAGCACGCCTCAGCCAACGGGCGGCCCACCTTGTGCTCGTGCTTTCCCTGCATGGAAGCCGCTCGATCTGAGAACAAGACACGGTCTAGGAGAAATGGTCTACCCAGCTCGGCGCGGTCGATCCAGTCATTGGAGTACTCGGCGGTGAGAGAAGGGAAAGCACTACGAAGCACCCACTCGTTAAGACGTGGGGGGTCGCGCCATTGGCTGGCGTCTAAGTGCACGAACCAGATACGGCGAGGAGTGGAGAGGGCGGAAATCCCCGAATCAGATATGGACGGATCGAGAGAGGAGTACGTCCGCCAGAAGCCAAAAAGGAGCTCGGCAACAAAATGGTAGTAGTGTTGGATGCTACAAGGATTATAGAAATCAATAATGCAAGCCACGGCTACACAAAACGCACAATTGTGCTGGATCATTCACTATCCACTGTATAATACGTGAGTGAAACGTTGTATCTGGGGAATATTGCTCACCGTAATACCATCAATCAAAGTTGCACCAGAACCAAACAACTCTATCGCATGCTCCGGTGAGATGATACGCATTTCACGGTCGGTTGGAAGCCGCGCCTTCACAAGCTCCGGCGAACCCTTGATTTCAATACCAGTGGATGTCAGTGTCTTGCGCGGAGGGATGGTCTCTGGCGCGTCTGTCACGACGAAAACTGTGCCGTTCATGACGTAGAGGTTATCGAATATCGTCCATCCTGAGTAGTCGTGTGATGAAAAGACCGGTGCATCCGAATGGAAAACCATACCAGGCGCATGAACGACAATGTTCGTCTGAGGTATCGGTAAGTCCCATTCAGAGGACCAAGATACGCGAGTTCTCCAAGCCTCTCCGGTACTATCTAAGCCTTCGTCGAATCGGTGTTGTTTCAAGATCGCATTGGCGATAAACCCTGCAGATAATGACCCTTGTATTCCAATGTTGCTCAACAGCAAGATAAAAGAAGCCAATAAAGCGAGGACCAGTAGAGTTTTCCGTTTCACTGGTACGGATGCGAGTGTGGACATGGGGAGAACGGACTACCAAGGAAGAATTGTCACAGAGCTAAGCATGCAAACAGATGGCGCACGGGCCAATCTGGTTCGTGCTTATCTGTTGAAAACCCCGTCTCAGAAGGCCGTAGAATCGCCGAAATAGACTGGAAACACATCTGTGAAACATCAGAAAGCGGCGGTTGAATTGAACACAAACCATCGAACAAAGGGACTCACCTTCTCTGCAGACGCTTCGTTTCCTAAGCTGATCAAGTGAGCATGTCGAGCGTCTGCGAAAGCGCGGAAGATGTGTCGGTGATCATGTGATACTACGTAAAGTACTGCCGCCCGTTGAAATGGTCATCATTGACGAGAAGACCATTTCTCCTCCGCTGGATCTCCTTCCCTATCGTTGGTCATTCACAGTCCACTGGCATCCTAGCCTTGACACCGAATCTACCTCTCCGCTTCATAAATATGACGTTCGCCAAGACCCAAGGCATCGACCAAGGTATCATGAAGAGTCAGAGAAGCACTTTCTATTGGCTAACATACCATATGTCTGCATCAGCCATGCTTTTGATATTGGTACGCGCAGATCACGAATGCCATGATACCGAACAATTGACTCAACGATCTCTCAGATTTTATGCAGCCTGAAGATCTTGTATGCTACTATGGCATGCGCGAAGGTATTGTGTACATTGCATCTCCGAGTGTGCCCAATGGCAGGCGTGGCAAACTAATAGAGAGCGCTCCGTTTCGTTCTGCATCGTCAATAATCGTTTTTATTCTGCATGAGTTGTAATGCTAGTAGGTGCCACTAACGCAGATATTCAGTCGTGTGCCTGTAATTCAACTCGTGTGCGCTCTGCCTTTTCTGTTCGAGACACTGACAAGCCAGAGCTGACGACACATCGACCCCAAGGCAAGTGCAACCCATTTGACAAAGACTGAAAGAACATTCCCGGCAGTTTTTGCAATCAGATTATTTCTCCTGGCACGACAGTAAGCGTACAAGAGAAGCACGCGGGTATAATTGCGGGCGCATGCCTTATTCGCATTTGTCCGACACGTTGGAGATCGATTTCATTCCCCACTTTGCCCACAAAGAGTTCGACAAGTCTGAGGATCCATCCAATTTTACGCCCCATGTTATAGCGTAATGTTCCAATACGAGATTGAGTTCTTCAACCTCGTCCAGCATTTCCAAGGCGGATATTCTGAGATTAAACATGAATTCGTCGTTGCGGAAGTAAGACGGGAAGCTCACCGTTCGGCCTCAGATTGGGAGAGGTACTTCTCGCGAATTTCCCGAAGAGTCAGGGCTTTTGAGATTGTGAAGTTGTGACGTGTAAAACGCTCAGGAAGCGACTGCAGGGTGCCATAAGGTACGGCGCCTGGTAACGACACATTCCTTGACTGATGCTCGTGTGACTTCACTAGGATTTCCAAAGAGCGAAATATCCTCACCTGTAAATTCTTCACCATGACCTGACCAAAACTATCTTGGAGAGCAAACATCTCGTAAACCAGTGCACCGAGTACCTTGGGATCTGAGGAGTGAGAGAAGTAGTCCACAAACCACTGGATCAATGTAGAAGAGGCCTCTGGTGACATATAGACCAGCACACACTCAAAAAGTAGAAGTGCTGGAAATTTCGGCGAGAGGATTTCGCCAAGCAAGGATGGGAGGACCTCAGACGGTGGTTTCCGCAGATCGCAAGGCAGCAAGTGATACTTAGGGGAGTGAAGGGCCGTCCCGCCTTGAGCTGTCAGACATTAGGCTTCCCTATCTCATATAGCCTCATACGGTATGCTCACCTACAGCTATAGTCTCTGGTGGTCCAAGGACTGCACTTAGTTCCCTGCTTTTGCGGATTGACATTGCTTTCTTCGTCGTCACCTCAGGGAAATCGAGCTCGATGTACACTCGTAACTGATCCTTGTAAGGACCAGTCTACTGACGCACGATTGGTGAGCTGAAGGTGGCAGCAGTGATGCAAGTAACCTCACAACTATGCGCCAGAAACGTGTATCACTCCCCGATCCAAGACTCACAATCTGGCATTGTCCATGTTCTTGCTTGAAAATTTCCATCCATTCTCCCGTCAAATGATCGATTGAGTGCGATCGAACATAGGTTCCGATGTTGATTAGTGGAGGCCGTGGTGATTGCAACTGGGCTCTGGGAACTAAGTGTGCAACGAAAGGATCCGTTAGGTAGCCCTTTCTAACTGCTGAAAGCCGAGCAAGCGCGGCGTCGGTATCGGTCTGACGGGTGGCGGCATCAGCATCCTGGGTGCGCTCGCGACCTGGTATACGTGGCGGCAACATGGAGCAAGTAGTAAATGTTGTACCAATTTGCAAAACAAAGATGAAAATTGTCTTGCCTCATCCACTTGGCTACCGAAGTTGACACCATGTGGTACACATACTCGAGAACATCAACATTCGAATGAAATTGTATGATACTCTATTGTGTAAATTAAACGCTAAGGAAAATCTGCTATGGTGACTGTTGAGGCAGATTCCGGCGGCAAGTCGACGGCGAGCGCGAGTGGATGTCACCGAGGATAGGATCGTTCCGACACTTTGTATGTATGGAGAGCATATATCTCGAGTAGAGTAAATTGAAATATCAGTTGAAATCTCACGCCCTACCTAGCGTCTGAACCAGCCTAGCTATCGCGCACGTCGTACTATTCCCGCACTCGTTATCCCAACAATGACCGCAATGGCCTAGATCTCAATATTCAAAAAACTGAACGATCTTTGCAAGTCAGGAACCACAGCCTTTCATGCCTACTGTTCTCTCACTCTGTAAGCCACAACCAAAGCGGGCATGCCCATACGTTCGGAAGCCCAACCCACCTGGGACTCAAAAGAATACAGCTGCAACATCAGTAGTTCCCACAAAGTATCGCACTCGGAAAGCCTTACCTTGAATGATTGGCTGTCTGTCCTCACATACATTGACAAGCCCCCTGATTTGTCGCAAGATCGGGTCGTTAAATATTTCCGCACCAGGCCAAAGGGTGCCTCCATATTCCAACAAGTTACCCTTTCTCGTAAACTGAAGGCAAGAGCAGCGAGATCACAGCCACCCCAATGCCCCCCAGTACGTTTGGGTGCGGCATATGAAGGAAAAGGGTGAAACTTTAAGCGGGCCCATGCTGCGTGAGAAACGGAAGCGATCTGAATATGATTTTGGCATCCCAGACGAGATGGGAGTGACGGATTGGATCGCCTCCTTCCCCCCCTCCCTTTTGAAGACCTACAATATCAAAGAATTCGCCATGCGTAGACGGGTACCTCGCGCCGAGAGAAGGGGGAAAGATTGCAGAGCCACAGTATGTAGTACGAAGTTGAAGGCGGGGAGGTAGAAATGGTGGAAACCGTCGGAATCGTTCAGGCATTAGGTGGTGACTACGTGACGCGCACCATAGCCTAAATAAGCAGTATCCCGGAATAAGGACTTGTGGTGATTTGCGCTACACCGGTGCACCTTGGTCTGGCAGGCGTTCTATGGCATAGCGCCGCGCAACGATGTACATGAGGGGTACTCCAGGGATCTGACGAATGCGACGACGTAGTTCACGATCACATGTGGCAACGATATAGCATTTGTGTGCAGTCACGCGTTGCACCAAGCAGTCGTCAGCGTACGTGCCTGGGTGACTGCAGCTCAGTCGCTCAAACCGAGGATCACGAGCAATACTTATCGGGATTGTTTTAGTTGCCGAAAATCGAGAGTGATGAAAACTCACCGCAGTGCGACACGGTAACGATGACCCAGTTTCTCCAACTCAGCCATAACACAATCAGTCACGCATGGTATGCCTTGATGGATGGTGAGAGTGTGTGTGAAAACTGGCAGCAGTCGCGTACACTTAGCATACAAGCAATCCATCATGCCGCTGATAAGGATAAGCTTCAACTTGTTTTGCAAGCTGAAATTGATAAAATTTGTGTCAATAAGGACTCGGTATGGCGGCACAAGTTCTGCATTGTGGGTGAGGAACATCGATGAGGCGACTTGGGGCCTGTGAACATCGAGTTAGTCATTGGAAAGTGAGCAATACAAAATGAGATACATTCGGCGAACAGCTTTCGCTTTTTCCTCCTCTTCCTTCTTCTTCTGTTTTAGTTAGTTCTCTTTTCTGTCGTATAGGTGGAATGTTGAGCATCCTGTAACGGAAGACAACGCCCCGAAACATACAATCTAGCATCCTTAGGACTCAGAAGCCGTTTGACAGCTGCAAACTTGCGTGTTTTCTTAGTCTTTCCCTGTAAAATGTCAATGCCGCACGTACTTGTGGACAAAAAGTAGAATGTACCATTGCACGCCGTCGAGTTCGATGATCAACTCTTCGACATTATGTAATACGTAGTGCCAATACATAAATGCCATCACAGGGAAAAAAAATTTCTGGTAGTGCTATATAAGCACATGGCAGAAAGTACATTGCCCGAAATGTGTAAAATGTTATCTATCGCATTATCACGCTTCGTCCCTTGAATCAAATGCATAGTGATGTGGCACTATGGTCACTTTCGACAAATTGCTAGATACAGCAAGATAAAATATATGCTATATGCCCCTGAGCACATTCAACTATTCATTGTAAATGCTACTTAGCTCCAAACCAGACACCATTTGCCCTAACCTCCAATGAGCTTAATAGTGTACAATGCTCACAATATGCAAAATATGAATATGGCCAGATATAGTGTTATCATGCTTCGTTCCTCGAGCCAAATGTGTAGAAGTGTCACACTATGGCAACTTCAGAGTTATGTCACTGAAGAATGTGTCAGTTGGTTGGGTTGATCCAGAAGCACATCCAGAAACAGGGGATGAATATCATTATTTATTGATTATTTATGTAACAGTTACAGCAATTACAGTAATTGGCTAACCACAGCATCTCGAGATAAGGGGACTTACCTCATGCGATTACCATATACACTTAGGCTACTCCGTGAAATGTAACTTACCTGACCCTGCTCCAACTCGGATCAAACATGATTCAATGAAAGTAACTCACCTGACCCATTGGATCCAATTCGACGATCAAAGTAAGAGACAAGAGTGAAGGGCCTAAAGAGTCACCCCCAGTAAGGTTTATATAGTGGGTACTGTATAGTTCTTACAGATCTTTTCCCACGCTTTGACCATTTCTACTTTAAGGTATGTTCCCACAGGTCACTCTAGTACCTCACTGTCGCACTGTGCATGTGTTGTACTACATTCCCTTGCTCGCAGAGCAAAGGGTTCTGGGAGAATGCTATATCGTGGGAACGACTGACGACAGAACTTTTTGCCTTCTTTGGATCCGTGTCATTCGGTTGCCTTACCTTGCTACCTATGAGCCTTCCAAGTACGCAATCCAATGTGCATGCGGAGAGCAAGGGTTCTGCCGACGTAGGCGGCATTTCGAGTAGCCAAATGGTCCTGTATTCCGATTGTAGTTATTACACTGTAATCTAATGCCAGTATCAATGCTGTCGCCACCATTGTGCCTCACCTTTGCAATCATCATTGTCGTACTGCTGGGATCATAGTTAGTAATGAAAATGAAACGAGGACATACTAGCAACGGGGACGATCGCGTTGTGCGGGCATAGGTGTAGTACATAGGTGCAGGTAGTATGCATGCAGAGGACCTGTACTAGTAGTAAACGAAACAAAAAATGGGAGAACATACCTGCAGAGGGCTGAACGCCGAATGAGCGAGGGTGTCCGTGTTTCGCACGACCGCAGCACTGACGTCGTTGTTACTGTTGTCGCCGTTCGCTGTCATCTTCGTTGTCCTGCCTCTGTGGTACCGGCCACCCGCGTTAGTGCTGGTGCTGGTGCGGGTGCTCGCCTGGCACTGGCCCACTGTTGTCGATGCTGGTGATGGTGGCTGTCGGAGTGTGGTGGTCGTGGTCGTGGTGTGGTCGACACGCACTGGGCGTGTTCATGTCTTGTGTTCGCTTGCTCGAGTCTGTGGTCACCACCGCGAACGGTGGTGATAGTTGAGGCGGTGAGGGTGGCGCTGGTGGCGGTCAAGGAGGTGGCTGTGGTGGTTGGCGTACGCAGTACGAGTGCGTGCGGGCGCGCTGAAGGCTGGGCTGCATGGTGTATGCAGAGCAGGTGTACATGCAGTGGGCTTGTAATAAGAGTTAGTAAATGAAATGAAAAAAGAAAAGAACAGATACCAAGTAGCGGGCAATTGCCCTGAGCGGGCGTAGGTGTATGCGGGTGCGGGTGTGCACATAGGACATTTGGGTGCGAGTGCAGGGGGCAATATTTCGTGCTGTGAGCAGAGCTGTGCCAGGTGTGGGTGTGCACACAGAGGACCTGTAACAATGGTTAGTAAGCGAAACGAAAAAAGTAAACATACCTACGGGGGAGATTGCGCATGGTTGTGGTCTACACTGGGTGAAGGAACTTGGTGAAAATCTGTGCGAAGTGTTCCCGGACCCTGTGGCAACGTAGTACATAGTACTATTATGGTAATTGCTGTATTACAGCACTGTCCCGAAACAAGGGATTTGCTGATCCGAACGGTGGCAGCGGTGACAATGGCAGATATGTAGATCCGGGAGAGTGCAGCTTGGGGAGGCGAGCAGGACACCAGCAACGTCTGCAGAGGTGGTGGCTATGGCTGAGGCACAGTCTGCACAGAAACGCAACAGGGTCCCCAAGCAAGCCAAGCACCACACCGACGATGTTCTGGACGGCGGCAGCGGACAATGATGGATGGACGGGGAAAAAGCATGCTTGAGAGGCGAGCACAATGGCGAGGTCCTCAGCAGTGGTGTCGTTTGATAAAAGAGTGGGGAAATGGGGGAACAACGAGAGGGACAGGGCGTGGAAACACAGTGAACAGGCGGGATTACAAACAAAGCCCGCACGGGCCGGGTAGCGTCCGCTACCCAGTCCCTATGTTGAGGACTAGATATCAATATAATGTGGGCTTGGTCCAAACTCCTAGGTGGATGTGTTTCATATTCCATGAAATGTGAAAATTGCACATCTTAGTGTATCCTGGGTCAAATCATTCAAGCTGACAGTGTTTGCCATGGTATGATTGATCTTCCAAGGATGCTGCCATCTTCTCGATTTGCAGCAGTTCTGCATTGTTGTCCAACACTTATATCATATGGGGGAAAATCTACAATGTCATATAGTTGTCTTCCATTTAGCAACCCGATGCTTGTCTTTTCTCATTCAGTTAGCTTTCGATAGCCCATCTAGATAAGGCTATCATTGTATTGACTGTGCGGTGGACATGACCAATCGTTCCCTTTGTGATCACATACGATATACCCTTCTATGACCAGGTATAGCTATCTCATTCCACATCTGTTTGATACTGTTTGCAAACAACTACACCGTCAAGCAACGATTTCATTCTCCCTGTGATA